>BNJV01002655.1_pt1 | contig 93510 bp, 130 predicted proteins | sample 8540591 | NCBI WGS metagenome assembly BNJV01 (sample SAMD00202457, study PRJDB9452) | human saliva metagenome | host: Homo sapiens | reverse complement strand
AAGATAGCAAGAAGTCTCCGACTTCTATAAGTGGGAGATGAATTGCTTTTTTTATAAAAAAATTTGAAAAAAAGAATACACTTATGATACAATTTTTTTGTATAAAAATATCGAAGAGAAAGTAATTAAAAAAATAATATTCAAAAATTAAAAAGGAGGTGTAATTTTCATGAAATATAATTTAGCATTCAAATATAGAATTTATCCAAATAAAAGAGCAAGAATTATTGATAAATAAGACTTTTTGGATGTGTTCGTTTTGTTTACAATACGATTTTGTATACTGCTAATAAAAATTTATGAAGAAACTGGAAAAAAATAAAAATAATTACACCTGCCAGTTTGAAAAAGTGAAAAATCAATTTTTTTAAAAAGAAGTGGATAGTCTTGCGCTTTCAAATGCTCAATTGAATGTGAGACGATCGTTTATGAATTTTTTTCAGAAAAAGAGCAAAGTTTCCAAAGTTCAAATCTAAAAAAAGAATAATGTTAAAAAGTTATACGACAAATTGTGTGAATAATTCGATACGAATTGAAGAAAACAAATATTTGGTTTTTGCCAAAATTGAAAAAGAATAAAAATTGAAAATATCATAGAGAAATACCAAAGGATTACAAGATAAAGTCAGTAACATTGACAAACAGCAATGGAAATTACTATGTTTCTGTTTTGACAGAATTTGAAAAAGAAATTCAAAAAAAGGTAGCCAAAGTAAATGATAAAGTAATTGGACTTGATTTTTTTCAATGTCTGAATTATTTGTCAGTTCTGAAAAACCAAAGGGCTGATTATCCAAGATATTTTAGGATGTTGGAGAAAAAAATTGAAGAAATTACAGAAATCGTTATCAAGAAAAAGTGAAATTTTCTAAAAAAATTGGTATAAACAAAAAAATGAAAAATATCAAAGATTGCATGAGTATATCAAAAAAATTGCCGAAGAGATTTTTTTGCATAAATTATCGAAAAAAATTGTCTGAAGATTACAATGCTGTGGTTGTTGAGGATTTGAATATGAAAGGGATGAGTCAAAGCATTAAATTTTTGGAAAAAAAGTGTAGGAGATAATGGATGGGGAATGTTTTTTTGAGAAATGCTTGAGTATAAAGCTGATGTTTTTTTAGGGAAAGCAATTTTTGAAGATAGATAAGTGGTTTCCATCATCGAAAAACTTGTAGTAAATGTGGAAATGTTAAAGATGAACTGAAATTATCAGAAAGAAGTTATAAATGTGAGTGCTGTGGAATTGAGATTGATAGAGATTACAATGCAGCACTGAATATAAAAAAACATTGGAAAAAGAGATATTTGAAATATTAGAAAAATAAAAAAAGACAGGGTAGGGAACTACCCAAAGAGCTTGGTAAATATATTTGGCTAGCAAAAAGCAGATACTTCCCAAGAAGCTCCTGCTTCTAAAAAAAGCGGGAGTAGTTCACAGTAAATTGACAGTTTTATTTTTTTCCTGTATTAATAATTCTATTAAAAACATAATTTATTTATTTTCTAGCAAGAGATAAAGATTTATTGTTAAACAGAATTTATAGTAAAAACGAAAAACAGTATTATTAAAAAAATAAAAAAATTGAAAAGATAAAAAGATGTTGTAATAAAAATTTTTAAAAAAATAATTTAAGAATATAAAAGGAGATGATAAAAAAATGCCAAAAAAATAAATATATTGATATGGATATAACAAATTTGCCAACGCCAGCGTTTATAGTAGATGAGAGATTGCTTAAAAGAAATCTTGAAATATTAAAAAGTGTAATTGACAGGACAGGATGTAAAATATTGCTTGCACAAAAGGGATTTTCAATGTTTTATTTTTTTATCCACTAATTGGGAAATATTTGAATGGAACTACGGCAAGTTCGCTGTTTGAAGCAAGACTTGGGTATGAGGAAATGGAATTGAAAAAAATACGGAAAGAAAAACTGAAACTCATATTTTTTTAATCCATCTTACAGGGAAGATGAATTTGATGAAATTATGAAAATTACAAATCATATTGTGTTTAATTCCTTTTAATCAATGGAGAAAAATTTAAAAGATAAAGTAAGGGAATTTGAAGAAAAAAATGGCAAGAAAATTAGTTGCGGGCTTAGATTGAATCCAGAATTTTCTGAAGTTGAAACAGAAATTTATAATCCAGCGGGAAGATTTTCCAGATTTGGAGTGACGCTTGAAAATTTTAGGGAAGATGAGCTTGAAGGATTGGATGGATTTCATTTTCATGCACTTTGTGAGCAAAATTCAGATGCCTTGGAAAAATGTGCTGAAGATTTTTCGAAAAAAATTCGGGAAAATATTTGTATGATATGAAATGGCTGAATTTTTGGGGGCGGACATCATATTACAAGGGCGGATTATGATGTTGAGAAAACTTATAAAATGGATAAATTATATTAAAGAAAAATATGATGTTGAGGTTTATTTGGAGCCGGGGGAAGCAGTTGCACTAAATACGGGATTCTTGGTTTCAGAAGTTTTGGATATTACAAAAAATGAGATGGATATTTTGTTGATGGATACTTCAGCTTCCTGCCATATGCCAGATGTAATTGAAATGCCATATCGTCCATTTATTTTTGGTTCAGGAATGCCAGGAGAAAAAAAATATACTTATAGGTTGGGAGGGCCTACTTGCCTTGCTGGAGATATAATTGGTGACTATTCCTTTGATGAGCCGGTAAAAGTGGGAGATAAGCTGATTTTTACTGATATGGCACATTACAGTATGGTAAAGACAAATACTTTTAATGGGATAAATTTGCCTGCGATTGCGGTTTATACTGAAAAAGGCGGAGTTGAGGTTATTAGAAGATTTACGTATGAGGATTTTAGAAATAGATTGTCGTAATTTTTTTAAGTTAGATAATTAAAATTAAATATAAAAAAACATTAAATATAAGTACAATAGACAAAAAGGCATAATAAATGATATAATAAGTAAATTTTGACTAAAAATATATAACTTAATTTAGAGGAATAAAAAAATAATAATGAAAAAGATGATTATAGATAGAAGAAAAAAAGTATAATGCTTGTGATGACTTGTATTATTTTTTTATGATGACTTATTCAAGTTTGATAGGAACGCCTAGTTTTTAGCCATAAATTGAGTGTTTTTTTGTAAATGAGAACAATTTGAGCCATGAAGATATTAGGGATCTGATTGTGAAGATTAATCAGTTTAAGAGCAGGGATAATAGGCGCTTTACACAAGAACTGGAAAAAGATTGGGAAAAAGGAAGGAAAAGGAAAAAAATAATAATAACTTGTTTTTTTTGTTTAAAGGGAATCAGGATATTATTTATTTTGTAAATAAAAAAATTATCAGGATGATGGTAAAAATTTCTGGAGGTTCCCAAGATATTTATGCTTTTTTTAGTAAAAAAAGAATGAGAATAATTTGAGAATACGTGAATAAAAAAACTGAATATTTTTGTAATAAAATGGATTTAATATATAATTTGAAAAAAATTTAATATGAGAAAGGAAAAAAATTATAAAAATATGTTAAAAAAATTAGGAGAAAAAAATATTTGGTACATCAGATGATAGAGAAATAAAAAAATGCAGAAATTGGTAAATAAAATTAATGAAATTGAACCGATTTTTTTGAAAAAAACTGACAGATGAGCAGCTGCAGCATAAAAACTGTGGAATTTAAAGAAAGACTGGCAAAGGAGTCACTTGATGACATATTGGTGGAAGCATTTGCGACAGTGAGAGAAACTGCTAAAAAGACTATTAGGAATGCGTCATTATGATGTTCAGCTTATTGGTGGAATGATTTCTGCATAAGGGAAGCATTGCGGAAATGAAGACAGGGGAAGGAAAAAAACCCTTATGTCAACACTTGCAATTTATTTAAACGCATTGCCAGGAAAAAGGAGTTCATGTTGTAACGGTTAATGATTATCTTGCAAAAGCGGGATAGAGATATTATGGCTGGACTTTTTTGAGTTTTTTTAGGGCTAACTTCAGGAGTTGTTGTTGGAAATATTACGCCAGAACAAAGAAAAAAATGCATATAACTGTGATATTACTTATGGAACTAACAATGAATTTGGATTTGACTATCTGAGAGATAATATGGTTGGAGAACTTGATGAGAAAGCGTTCAACGTGGGCATAATTATGTTATTGTCGATGAAATAGATTCGATTTTTGATTGATGAAGCGAGAACGCCGCTTATTATTTCGGGAGCTGCTGAAGAAACTACAGAGTGGTATAACACTTTTGCAGAAGTTGCTAAAAAAACTTAAAAAGAAGTTACAAGACTGAAGAAATTAAAGATAAGAAAAAAATACAGTTATCCCTGATGAAGACTGGGAAGACTATGAAGTTGATGAAAAAGTCGCATACGGTTACGATTACTGATAAAGGGATTAAAAAAATGTTGAAAGAATATTGAAAAATTGAAAAATTTGTATTCGCCAGAATATGTTGAACTGACACATTTTTTTGACACAGGCATTGAAAGGCAAAGGAATTATTTAAACTAGATAGAGATTATATTATTAATGATGATAATGAAGTTATTATAGTTGATGAATTTACTGGGCGTCTTATGGAAGGAAGACGTTATTCAGATGGGCTGCATCAGGCTATAGAAGCTAAGGAAAAAAATTGGAAGTTGCAGGAGAAAAATCAGACACTTGCGACAATTACACTGCAAAAACTATTTTAGAATGTATGAAAAAAACTTTCTGGAATGACAGGGACTGCAAAAAAACAGAAGAAGATGAATTTAAAACAAATTTATAAGTTAAAAGTTATTGTAGTGCCTACAAATAGACCTGTAGCCAGAGTTGACCTGCCAGATGTAATCTATATGAATAAAAAAATGCTAAATATAAAGCAATTGCAAGAAAAAAATAGAAGAGCTTTTATGAAAAGGGACAGCCAGTTCTTGTCGGTACAGCTTCAATACAACATTCTGAAGAAGTATCAGCACTTCTTAAAAAAGGCAAAAAAATTCCGCATGAAATATTAAATGCAAAAACATCACGAAAGAGAAGCGGAAATCATAGCGCAGGCTGGGACGTTTTAAAACAGTAACGATTGCGACAAATATGGCAGGACGTGGAACAGATATAAAACTTGGTGGAGATGCAGAGTCTTTTGCTACAAAAAGTTGCAGTTAAGGGAACACCAGAATATGAAGATGTTTATAAAAACTTATGCGAAGGAATGTGAAGAGGACAAAAAAACGGGTTATCGAAGCTGGAGGGCTGTTTATTTTAGGAACTGAAAGACACGAAAGCAGACGTATTGACAATCAGTTAAGAGGACGTGCTGGACGTCAAGGAGATCCAGGAACATCTGAATTTTTATTTGTCGCTAGATGATGACTTGATGAGATTGTTTGGTGGAGATAAGTTAAAAAGCAATGATGAAAAATGTTAAAAATTGACGAAGATGAGGAAATTCGTCATAAACAAATCAGTAAATCTGTAGAAAATGCGCAAAAACGTATTGAAAGCAGAAACTTTTCATCAAGAAAAAAAGCCTTATTGAATATGATGATGTAAACAATACTCAAAAGGGAAGTTGTCTATGAACAAAGAGATGCCATTTTGAAAAATGAAAAATCTTAAGGAATTGATTACTGGAATGATTTCAGATACAGTGGACGATATTGTAAATTCAGCTTATGTTGGTGAAGGCAATGGAGAAAAAGGACTTTAATTTATTGGCAGACAAACTTCAAGAAACATTTGAATATGAAATTTCAGAAGATTTACAAGATGCAAGCGCTGAAGAAATTTCTGACAAAGTTTATGATGACTTGATAAAAGTTTATGATGAAAAGGAAGAAGCTGTTGGAAGTGAAGTATTTAGAAGAATCGAAAGATATATTATGTTAGAAGTGCTAGATTCCAAATGGCGACAACATTTGAAGGATTTGACAGAACTGCGTGAAGGAATAAGATTGCGTTCTTATGGACAAAGAAATCCAATTCACGATTATAAAATCGTAGCTTTTGATGTTTATAATGAAATGATAGATGCAATAAAACGTGAAACAAGTTCATTTATCCTTAAACTAAGAGTTCGTAGCGAAGAAGATACAAATAATTTGACACATGAAGAAGTTTCAAATGTAAAATACGAACATAATGAAAATGAAATGATTGGTGATGATGTTCCAAATGATGCGGCAAACGAACCAAGACGTCCGCTTTCACGAAGAGAAAGAAGAGAACGTGAAAGAAGAAATGTATAAAAATAAAAGTATTTGATTAATAAAAACTACACTTAATACTAAACCTATTTAAAAAACAGAGATTATATACGCTAACAAGGGGTTTTGACCCCCTTGCAAAAAAATTTATGATTAATCTGCTATTTAAATGGAAAAATAGTATAGAGTGTAGTTTTTTTATTCAATTATTTCTAAAATAGCTTCTGGTTTTTTTCAACTTTTTTTCTTTAGTCAGTTCAAAAAGCCTCCAAGACCATATTTTTGAGATTCGATTATATTTTTTTATTGTCGTTATAGTAAATTTCAGCAATTTTTTTCATTTTTTTGCAATTTTTTTCTCCTGCCTTTTTTTAAAAAAATATTTATTCCCGCCGAATGATCGATCTCATCTCCTTTTTAGCACGTCCAGCCCCAATAATCATTGCAGCCTTCCCAATTTTTTTCTGTTTTTTTATTCTTTTTATATATCCTGCACTTTCAGAAAAAATTTCCATTTTATATTTGGCTTTTGGAAGCAAATCGTAATTATTTACAAGTTCCTTATTTCCGCCGCTTTCTCCAATAAATTCACCTAATATCCGTAATGCGCTTCCATTTTTTATAACTTTGTCTATTTTTTCATAAGCCTCGCAAAGTTCTGATATTTCACCTTTTTCCTTTAATGCAAGACCTGCGATTGTATAGACAACTTTTTTTCACATCATCAGCATAGTTTCCTTTAAAAAAATTCTATCGCCTCAATAATTTCATTCGCATTTCCAACTGCATATCCCAGCGGCTCATCCATATTGCTAAGCACAACCTTAACTTTTCTGCCTGCTCCTTTGCCAATTTCCATCATTCGTTCTGCTAATTTTTTAGCTTGATCCAAATTTTTCATAAAAGCTCCATCTCCAACTTTTACATCAAGAATTATAACATCTGAATGAATTGCCAGTTTTTTGCTCATAATGCTGCTTGCAATTAGCGGAATACTTGGAACAGTTGCCGTAACATCACGTAAAGAATATAATTTTTTTGTCAAGAGGGACAATTTTATTGCTGTAGCCCATAAGACCAATTCCAGTTTTGTTGGCAATTTTTGTAATTTCTTCTTTTCTCGTTGAAAATTTAAAGCCTTGAATTGATTCAAATTTGTCAATTGTTCCGCCAGTATGTCCAAGCCCCTTTCCAGATAGTTTTACATTTGCCATTCCAAGTGCCGATAAAATGGGAGAAAGAATAACTGTAACTTTGTCGCCAACTCCGCCAGTGCTGTGCTTGTCCACAAGAAACCTGTTTATTCCGTCAAATTTTATAGTATCTCCAGAATCTCGCATTAACATTGTAAATTTTAATAATTCATTTTTTGTCATATCGTTGAAATAAACAGCCATAAGAAATGCCGCCATCTGATAATCGGGTATATTTCCGATAAATACCCATTTAATAAAAAAATTCAATTTCCATTTCTGAAAGTTCGTTATTATCACGCTTTTTGAATTATGTCGACTGCTCTCATAAAAATCATCTCCTATTTAATTTTTAAATTTTCTAATAAAGAAAAAGGCTGTAAAAGAATGATATTTAATTTTTTTATATCAATTCTAAAAACAGCCGTTGGTAATTTTTGAATTTAAAGAAATATTATCTAATATAGATGTCAAATAATTATATTTATTGTTTTGAAATTATATTGAAGGTTTTACTACAATTTTTTTCCATCTTTAATATCTTGTTTAATTTGTTCAAGACGTTTGATGTTTTCTTCACCAATTTTATCCTTTTGTAAATTCAAAGTCTGTAGTTCCTACTCCATTTTCCTTGATTCCAAAAGTTTGTACTTTTGCTTCAAATTTTCCTTCAACAGTAGTTTTTATAACATCAAATACCGCATTGTCAACATATTTCATCATAGAAGTTAAGATTGTTCCAGGATACAGGGAATCTTGGTTAGAATCTACACCAATTCCATAAACATTTTTCTTTAACTGCTTGGAATACTCCAAGTCCGCTTGCTCCAGCTGCGTGATAAATTACATCTGCACCTTGTTGAATTAATGTTTCTGTTTTTGCTTTAGCTGATGCCTGGTCATTGAAAGAATTGCTTCCTCCGATATAAACAGGTAAAACTTTGATGCTAGGTTTTATATATCTTGCACCTTGTGCATATCCAGCATAAAATCTGTTAATTAGTTCAGATTCATTTGCTCCGACAAATCCAATAGTTCCTGTCTTGTCCATCATTCCGGCTAATGCACCTACAAGGAATGATCCTTCATGTTCTTTAAACAAGATAGAAGCAACATTTGGAAGACCAGTTACAGTTTCATCAATTATTGCAAATTTTTGATCAGGGAATGCTTTTGCTACTGCAACTAGTGAATCCTTCATTGTATAACCAACTGCGATAATCAAGTCGAATTCTCCAGTTTCTGCAAATTGTGTCAAAGCATTCTTTGCTTCTGTCGCTGGATCTTTTGGCTCATATTCTTTAAAAGAAATCCCAAGTTCCTTCTGAGCCTTTTGCAATCCTCTAAAAGTTGCATCATTAAACGATTTGTCACCTTTTCCACCTGTAGAGTAAACTACTGCAACAGATTTTTTAGAATTTGTTGAATCAGTAAAAGTTTTTCCATCTTTTACCTGCTCTCCAGTAGCTGGCTTATTTCCACAAGATGCGATTAACATTAGTGCAAAAATTACACTAAAAAATTGTTACAATTCTTTTTCATTTTCTCCTCCTAAAAAAATTTTTATATTTTTCTATAATTAATTATACCCTATTTTTTGAATTTTTAAATGATTTTTAAAAATTTTTTTATTCAGTATTTAATTATTTTTTTGTTCCAAAAATGTTTTTCTCGGATATAGTAAACAAGGGACTAATATCCCTTGCTAAACTTAAAAATTAATAAATCGCTCTAAATCCAATTCCACCTCGAATATTATTTCCCTTAGTATCATATCCAGCATTTACTGTAACACCAAATCGAGTATTGTCAACCCCGATATTCAAGTCAAATTTACCATTTCCACGCTTATCTTCCTTTTCCTTTTCAAGATTGTACCAGTCTGCCGTTGTGTATCTTACTCTCGCCTGATTTCTATTTTGCAGTTTTCCAAGCTCATTTTCATAAGCAGCTGTAACTCCTACTGTCAAATTTGTTCTTACTGCAAGTGGCTGAATATATTTAAACTCTAATCCAGCTTCTGGTTTTACTGAGAAATAGTCATTTCCTTTTACTTCTAATCTAACTTCTCCATCATTTTCCTTGATGTTGCTAAATCTTCCATATTCCATTTTCAAGGCCCCGTATGGTCTTAAATGTGTTCTCTCGCTCATTCTTATGTCATAGCCAAGCTCATTTTTAAGAGCCGCTCCATAAGTATGGTATGTAGATTTAGCTTCAAATGTATCATCAACTATCCAGAATTTACGTTTCATGTTATTAATTCCTGCGAATACATCTCCTGCAACTGTCCATTGCAGTGCTCCGTTATAATCCTTTTTAGGTGACATTGTCTTAAATATTCCAGCTTTTATCATTGTCTGGTCTTCTGTCGAATGTCCTAGATCCTTGAATCTGAATCTATTTGTTACAGCTCCTGCATACCATCCGCTAGAATTTCCCATCTTAATCTTTTCATCCTCATGGACATAAGCCACTCCGTAGGAATTGCTCTTATAGTCAATGATTCCAGGTGTGTCAGTATTATATTCATCCCTTAAACCAAATGCTTTTATTTTGTTATTTTGCTTAGTTGGATTTCTCCATTCGTCCTTTAAGTATTTGAACTCGCTGTCAAGAGAATTTCCCGTAGCATTTGTTCTTTGCTGAATATTTGCATATTGATGTCCTTTCATCTCATCAAATGCCTGAGCCAAAATATGCCCTTCTCCGCCATTTAGGCTGCTTATCTTGTCAAACAGAAGTTTTTCTCTTGTTCCCAGTCCTTCTACTCCATACCGTTGTTCAAGTCCATCCAAGAAGTTATATGTATTTCTGTCATTCTTTTCTGCATACACTGTATAAGGAACCTTAATCAAGTATAGCTTTGTCAAGAAGTTCTGTCACAGGATTTTTGGTAGGTTGTGCCATCCATGTCAAGCTTGACGATATTACATTTAATGTTGTTCCTCCTGTTACAACACCTTTCAAAGCATCATTATAAGGTTTTAAAATGTTATCTCCAACTTCAATTGCTTTTGCAGTGGTATATCTTGTAGCTTCTGCCCCGAACAGCAAGTTAATATCAGTCAGTCCTGTCAAGTAATTCAGTCCTTGAATAGGATTTGTATAATTAACTCCTGAAGTATCCACATACATTCCTATGCTAGAAATTTCTGAAGATGATGGAAAGTTCATGAAATAGTCACTTGCAGAAAGATTTATCGGAGTAACTCCTGATGGTGATTTTATTATTATTTCAGCAGGTTGTGGCACTGCCATATCTGTATCCAGTTTATATATTGGAATTATATTTGCCTTGTGCATCCGCTACTGTAGGGACTGCAGCCTTAGGTGGAACTTTTACTATGACTCCTCCCATTTCCTTCATGTCACTTGCTGTAGCCACTTTCATTTTTGGTGTTGAAGTTCCTGTCTGGCTTGTCAGAGTTACAGGATTTATTCCAGTTGCATTTTTCTTCAGCATGGTCTGCATTGTCTGTCCAGATTCCTGCACTTTGGCTATCTGAAGCGGCAATATTTATTACTCCGTAGTTCTTGATATATCCTCCATTAGCTACATAAACTCCTTTTTATTGATTTAAGGCCGCTTGCTGTTGTTTGAATAGTTCCCCAGTTTTCTCCCAACTGCTCCTCTGTCAATGTACATTCCAACAGTCTTGCTTCCCATAAGATTAATGTTTCCGTAATTGACTGCCTTAGATCCAGGTCCTACTGCATACATACCTATTGTATCAGGCTTGCTTACTTCGATAGTTCCGTGATTTATAATTGTTCCTTGGTTGAAAATTTGTTTGTATGTTAGTGACGATGGATTGTCATCATAATATCCTGTTGCCATACCTACACCGTATTCTTTTCTGTTAGTATCAGAATCTCCAACTTTTATTATTCCTCCAGTAAGGTTTGTCGCAGTTCCGCCGGTAGTTGCATACATTCCTACACTTCCAATACCATTTGAAAAGTCAATTACTCCATCATTGTATATGCTTCCATTTCCGTAAAGGCCGTAATTTCTATCTCCTGCGGATGTCAATGGAGTGTGATTAATCACAGTTCCCTTATTATCATTCTGATAAACATAAACTGCATCTGTTCCCAAATTTACTGGATTTGCTGTATTAGATGCTACAGTATTTCCTGCTCCAAGATTTACAATTCCAAATGAATTATCTCCAATTGTCATGCTAGATCCTGCATTTGCATTAATGTGCTGATTAGCTCCAACTGCATAAACGCCTACAGCTTGATCTTTTCCTACTGTAATTTTAGAATTTGCATTCAAGTTTACTGTACCGTCTCCTTGAGTATAGATTGCAACTCCATTATCCCCAGCCTTAATACTTCCTGTATTGTTGTTGATATTATATCCATAAATTCCTATTGCATTATCTCCAACAGTAATTTTACCATCATTAGTTATCGTATTTTTAGTTTTCGCATAAATACCGACATTTGCATTTTCCTGTAATGCTGCATTTCCTAATGAAATTTCTCCTGTATTACTGTTGACAATATTTGCTCCATCTGATACGATACCGAATTCAAGTGCTGGTGATGTACCTGTAATTTTTTTATTATTTGTTAAAAGTGTCGCCATTGGCTGTTGCTGTTGTATAAACTCCAATAAGTCCACCTGTTGTATGCGTAGAATTTGTAAGTTTTACATCTGCATTATTTGTGGCTTTTTGAATTATAAACAATTCCCATTCCTGCTTCTGTTGCATTTCCATTATATTTATATTCAAGAGAACCAGTTACATTTGTTCTTCCAGAAGCAAATATACCAACACCTTTTATCTTTAGATTCAATAATATAATCTCCGCCTGTTAGATTAATATCTGAATCTTCTGCATAAATACCAGTTCCTTTTTACTCCTGTTGTAATATCAGTTCCTCCTGATGCAGTTGCCGTGATTGTGCCACCTTCTTCATTAACACTGTGATAAACAGTTTTTGAAGATACTGTCGGTGCTGTTGAAACTAATGCAATTCCTACTCCTTTTGTTCCAACTGTAATTGGAGAAGTGTTTTCAACTGCTACATTTGCTCGTGCTGTTCCAGTATTGTTTTCTGCATAAATACCAATTGCCTCATCTCCTGCCACGCTTAATGTACCTTTTATTTTACAATTTCTACAGTCTTTGTTGTATATTTAGTTGTATCATCAGTACCATAAGCCTGCTTAGATCGTCCTGTACCAATACCTGCGATTCCTACTCCTTTTTCCAGTTACAGTAACTTTACCTTCATTTATAATTTTACTTCCATTAGTTGCATAAAGTCCAGCTCCATTGTCAATTGTTACTGTACCAATTTTTGTATTTTCAATAGTTCCATAACTTACATTCATTCCAGCAATTCCAGCAGCAGTTGTACCACCTGTTACATTTATTGTTCCTTTGTTGATAAATCCTGAAGTTGAATTAGATGGAGTTATGCTGTCTGCCAATTGTGTAGCTGTGGCAATATTTCCCATAGACATTCCTTGCCCTTTCAGATGTGTACTGTCTACATTTCCTGTAACAGAAGTATTGTTGCTTATTGTTACAAGTTCATTTGCCATTTTCAGACCCTTATATTTATCGTTTGCATCGTCCAATGTTACTGTCGGAGCATTTACATCCAGTTTACCATTTTTTAGTACTACTGTGTAGAATGTTGCTGGGCTTGAAAAATGTTATTTTACCAAATTGGTCTGCACCTTCCAGTTCTTTAGTAAATGTAGGTGATGTAGCCGTAGCTCCTGTATCAGTACTATTGTACCAAGTACGTGCTGCTCTTGACTTGTCATTGTAGATTCCCATTATTACCTTTGTCATCATGAATATCAAGCGTTACATTTTCCAGCCCTCTGTAATTTCCAGAAGAAGCGGATGCAGAAAGCTTATATTCGTTAGGATCATCAGCTAACACAACTCCATCATACATTTCCAAAACTGTTGAATCCGCTATGTCTGTCTTTGTTGGATTTGCATTAAAAATTATAGTTCCTGCTTTGCTTGTGTTTGTTGCCTTTGCATAAAATGGTGTAGCATTAGTGCTTGTAGCTTTTTGTTACAGCTGAATCATTTTTTTATTATAATTTTTTTCCACCGTTAAAATTGACTTTTCCGCCATTTTTAGCTACTAATCCGGCATCTCTTACAGTCGTTACTTCATTATCCGTATTCTTCAGATTAACTTCCCCACTATCTGCAAATCCGCCAATTCCATGTATAGTAGCTTTTCCATCAACATTAACAATACCGCTATCTTTAGCATAAGCTCCTATATTAGTATATTTTTCAGTATTTTTATCAAGTAGAGGACTTGAAATATCATCAATTGCAGTAATTTTTCCTGTGAAATTAACAGTACTTTTTACAGTTCCATCTTTACCTTTTGCATACCCAATTATTGAACCATATCCTTTTTGCTGTTGTTGTTTTATTATTATTTACATTTATGAGTCCACCATTATCTGCATAATATGCAATACCTTTATCACTTACCATCGTCAAGTTCTGATCAACTTTAAGCTCTGAAGGCATGTCTTCTAATGAAGTATGCCATGTCGCTGTATCTAAATGATTAAGTGAACTTTTCCACAATCCATTTACATACCCAACTACTGTTCCAGTACCTGTATCAGCCTGATCCGTAGCACCTCCATTTATACCATCAGAAAAGTCGTCCTGTCCATTATTGCTTGCATCCCTAAGATGAACAACACTTCCATTATCAACCAGGAACATAAATCCGTTCTTAGCATATTTTCCAAAGGTTATTTTAAATTTGTCCATATATAAGTCATCAATTTTTGTATGGTGTATGAATATCACAATGAGCAGGCACACCTGCATGCGTACCTTCAGCTCGGGCTTCAAATATACAAGATTGTTGTTCACCAGACCAAATTCCACTACCACCATGTACATTAACTGGTTTGGTTCCAGTTGTTAAATTTCCAATTACTTTTAGTCCTTCTCTTTGTCCAGATTTTACAAATACTCCGACATTTCCATCTACAGTTGTAGATGTATAACCTGGCTTGGAAGATGAAGATATTTGTCCTTCTGGCGATTGTGCTAATGCTTTGCTGTCAGAATTTTAACTGACTTCCAATTTCCATTTTTAAATCAAATATTCCTTGGTATATTCCAGCATTTTTCCTTATCCTCATTTGTCGGAATAGTATTGTCTTTTTGCTCCAAAAAAATATTCCAACATTTTCATCACCATACATATGAATTGGATTAGATGTAATAATTTTTAGGTATAAAGTTATCTATGCTGCTTTCAGCTTTATATACAGTATTCCAATTGCTTCCAAAAAGTTTTATTTATATATTTAGTTCTGTCTGGATTCCATGACAACACTGAAAAATCCTATATTACTAGCCCCATTAAAAATTAAATTTCCAGTATTATTAATAGTTACTGCTGGATTATATGTAGTCAAAAGCATATATAGTATTATTTTTTTAGTATTGGCTGTTATATTAACAGAACTGTCTATCCTTGTAGCATATTGCCTTCCTGGCAGATGCATATCTACTTCTTCTGATCCTACTATATTAAATACGGTATTCTTATCTTTTTAAATCAATATTTACATTATGAAAAGTTGTAATACCACCACGGTAACTTTCTATATTTTGCAAAAGCAGCATGTCCATATAGGTTGACAGTTACATTTTCAAAAATGTGTATCTCAACTATATGAAATGCTTCAGAACCGGTATCACCAAAATTCTCACCACCTGCAACATAATATGTTGAATTAGCAAAAATATTTCCAGGATGTCCTGTCCATCTTCCATCAAAAGTTCATAGCTATCAGTTGATGCCTTTTTGATATAATTCCGTGACTTCCTTGAAAACCACCTGTATTTTCATGGATGGGATCGTATGATATTAAAGTTGAATCAGGAACTAGTGAAAAACAATATCTCCTGAACTAGCTTGTGAAGCATTTTTTTCCATCCAGTAACATCTGCCAATGGATGTGTTGCATTCACAGTATTTGTTGATGGATCATAATTTACTCCCTGTCCAGTAAGTACCTCCATTTATATTAATACTTTCTGCTATTGACTGATCAGCAAGGTCATCAAAGATAGTTCCATAATTATCTGGTCCAGTTGTATTATTTCTAAGTTTATAACCGTACCCACTAGATTGATGAATATAACTATTTTTTTACCATCGAGGCTTCCACCTGGGAGTCTACCTGATGCTCTCCAATCCCACCAAAAAGTTAGTAAATGGATCAGCATCAGGTGTAATCATAGTTACATTTCTGCTTGGATCTTTGACATTGATTTCTGGTATTTTCCAGAGGATCTGCTACATTTATATTTAAATTTGGCTTTTCGTGGTGGCTCGATTATTGGCAGGTTAAGATTCAAAGGAGTTTTTGTGAATGTCCTTTGGTCTTACTGCGGCATTTACTGGTATAGTTGAAACAGGCTCTATTACGTTTCTTTTCAAAGTTGTAACTCCGTATTTTCCTCCAGAATAAGTTCCAAACTTGTCATCTGGATTTCTTGTGTACTTTGTGTTTCCTGCTTTGCCTCCATAGCCTTTGTATGTGCCGTGCCAGTCATTATAAAAAAATTATTGACTCCATATTGCCAGCTTGACCAAGGTGACTTAACTACATGATCTCCTTGTTCCATTAGCTTGATTAGTTCCATATTTGATTTTTTTAGAAGTCTGTCGTTTTCTTTTCGGACTTCCGTGAATTGATTGTGTATGTCCTTTATTGATGTGGAAATAACTTGTTTCTGATTTTCAATGCTTTTTGCCCTGTTTCTGCAGAAAAATAAGTTATTTGTAATGTTTACAGCACCTGTAATCAAAAAAATGTAATTAATGCTGAATCTGTATACTTAAAATCTTTTACATTTTTTTAGCAAATGAACATAAGTCCTTTTTGCCTTTCTCAAATTGTTTGTCATTTCTGATCTCCTTTTTCTAAACGTTTGACAGCCATTTGTAAAAAGTATAAGAATTTTTAATAAAAACAATATTTTCTATGATTGACTTTCCTATTTTCTCCACTCCTTGATAAGTTTTTTTGCTTCTTGTGATTATAAATATTGCTTTTAATTTATTCATTTTTACAATTGCCTGATAAATCTTGATGCTAAAAAACTATTTGAAAAAAATAGAAAAAGATGTTTTTTTTATTCTATCATTCTAACAGGGAAATAGCATCATCTACCTATTTTTTTAAATCTTAATCTATATCATACAGCTTAAAAAAATCATGTAAACTCGATTCTAATTATATTTTTTTAAAAATTAAATTAATAAAAACTCAACTAGAACTAAGCTCAAAAATAACCTCTTTCTTCTTTAAATTCAGATTTAAAGCATATTTAATATAAATACAATTCAAAAATGTTTTTGTTACATTACATTATATCATAGAAACAAATATTTTTCCAAATATTTTATATAAATTTTTAACTTTATTTAATCTTTTGTTAAATTTAAAAAGAAATTACAAAAATATTAGTTTTTAATTAAAATTGTTATTAGCATAACTAGGCTAGTTTATGTGAAATTTCTATTATGCAAAGGAATTAAGGTTTTTTTGTTAGTAAATAAATAAAATACAATGTAATTTTTGCTTTTCAGATAGAGTTTAGTATAAGATAGATACATATTTTAAAGGGAAGATTTAATTTTTTAGTTATAATGTTTTGATTAATAAAAATTATGTTACTAAAATTTTTTTATTTTGTCAGGGAAGGAAAAAAATAAATTGGAAAAATAACAAATTTGATATAATATAAGAAATGAAAAAAATTGGAAAAAAATGGAGAAAAATTAAGTTGAAACAGGAAATGGATTTTGGATAAAAAAAGAGAAAAAAATGAATATTCTGGCGCCGGCAGGAAATTATGAAAAAAATTAGTTGTGGCGGTGAAGGCTGGAGCTAATGAGGTATTTTTTTTGGACTGAAGGGATTTGGGAGCTAGAAGGAAATAATGAGAATTTGGCTATGCAGGAAGTGTTTGATGGGATTGACTATGCTCATTCACGTGGGGTTAAGACGCTTATGACTTTGAATACGATTTTTGAAGGACAGCGAAATTAACAGTATGTATAATAATGTTAAAAGAGTTTATGAACACGGAATTGATGCTGTTATTGTACAGGATCTTGGATTTGTGAAGTTTTTAAAGGAAAATTTTCCAAACTTAAAAATTCACGGAAGTACACAGATGACTGTGGCAAATCACGTGGAAGCCAATAAATTAAAGGAACTGGGCCTAACTCGTGTCTGTCTTGCGAGAGAGCTTTCCTTTGAAGAAATAAAAAAAATTCGTGAAAAAACAGATATAGAACTGGAAATCTTTGTATCAGGTTCACTTTGTATTTCCTATTCTGGAAATTGCTATATAAGCAGCTTTATTGGGGGAAGAAGTGGAAATCGTGGACTTTGTGCATATTCCTGCCGTAAAAAGTTTACAGATGAAAATGGAAAAAGTGCATATTTTTCTAAGTCCCAAACGACCAGCTTTCTGCAGGAAAAAGGAAATTAATTTGCTGAAAAAGCATTGGAATTGATGCGATAAAAAGTTGAAGGGCGGAAAAAAATCGAGCGAATATGTTTATGAAACCGTAAGTTATTACGATAATATTTTTAAAAGGGACTCCACGGCCGACAGAAAGCTACAAGCTGTTTAACCGTGGATATTCAAAGGGATATTTTTTTATTTGGATGACAAACTTATGAACTTTAAATATTCTTCAAATTTTTGGATATTTTCTGGGAGCGAGAATTGGAGAGTCAAATAACTTTAAAATTGATGATGAATTAATTTTAGGAGATGGAGTTCAATTTGTAGATGAAAATTTTGAACAAATTGGCGGAGAATATGTAAATAAAATTAGGATTATTGAAGCTTATGAGAATGGAAATAACGAGAATAGGGAGTTTGGAAAAAAAGATTCTGAAAAGAAAAAAATAAAAAAACAGAACCCAAAAAAAGTAAAGGTAAGGAAAAATGAAGATAAAAAAAGTTGAAGAAAAAAACTTCAAAAAGCTGATAAATACGATATTATTTCCATTGGAAAATTGCCAAAAGGGACAAAAGTACATTTATAAAAAAATTATTCTAAAGAGATTAACGACAGAATTATTCATAATATAAAGGTTTCCAAAAAGATATGCGGCTGTTAATGCAAAAATTGCTGGCAAAAAAAGGGCAGGAAATTGAACTTACACTGGAAATTGAAAACTTGAAAAATGAGATAATTTCTGTTACGAAAAAAGGGAATATTATCGAGCAGGATGCCAGAAAATTAATTACAAAGGAGCAAATTGCCGAAAAAAATTGGAGAGTTAGGGGATACAACTTTTGAGCTTGGAAAAAAATTCAGATTGACTATGATGGAACTTCGTTTATTCCCTTTAGTGAACTGAAAAATTTGAAAAGGGAATGTGTTTCAGAACTTTTTGGAAAAAAATTGCTGGAATCATATAAAAGAACAGCTGCTGAGCGAAAAAAATATGATTTTTGAATTAAATAAAAAAATTCTGAAAAGCAAGGAAAATGAAAAATACAGAAAAATAAGAAAAGGCCTGTTATTTCAGCACTTGTTGCGAATGATGAGCAGGAAAAAAAGCCTGTCGTGAAACGGGAATAACAAAAAATTTACCGAAAACAGTTTGATGTTGCCAAAGAAAAGAACTTGTCCCAAAACAGATAAAAATAAAAAAATTGAAACAAATTTAGTTTCTAATCTTTATCAGGCAATCATGGGAGAAAAAAACTGGAGCAAGAGGGCAGTCCCTTAGATTGGAACTTAAACGTTTTCAATAATCATACAATTGAAATGTTTTCTAACTTTAAAAAAATTTAGAAACCGTATTTTTTTATCGCCAGAATTAAGCTATCGACAGTTAAAAAAACATAAAAATCTGATAAATTGAAAAAAAGGGTCTTGTGATTTACGGTTATCTAAAGGGAATGTATATTGAACATAAAAATTTTTGATGAGAATTACAAAAGAATTGGAAGGAGAATTTTTATGATAAGTATAAAATTGTGAAAAAAATGAATTGGATAATATTGAGCTTTATTTGGATAAGCCGATGAATTTGATTCCAAGGCTAGATGAGATTTATGAACTGGATTTGGATGAATTGAGGCTGGATTTTACGTTTGAAAATGCTGATGAAGTAAGAAAAAAATTATAAAAAAAGCGTTGATACGAAAAGTGGAAAAATATACTCCTTATGCTTTTTGAGCAGGGAGTTTTATAAATTTTTAAAAATTAAAGGAGGAACCTTGGAAATTGAGAAAAGACAGAAATATCTGGAAAAAGTTATATTTACTTTTTAGGTGCATCGATTTTTTTGTGCATTATGCTCTAGTTATTTTATTTAGCATTTTAATATTAGTAAATATTTTTTTACAACTGGCGAATATAAAAAGATATTTAAAGATAAATCGCTTATTACTGTGGGAATTGTTCTTGGATTTTTCCCTTATAACATCTGCCTTTTTACAAAAAAATATTCTGGGATTAATGGCAATTCCAATATTTTTTTGTGCATTATAGTCGGGCGCTATTATACATTGATTGTAGATGTGGAATTTAAAAAAATAATCTGGAATGGATGGCAAAAATTTTTCTGGAATATCGCTTTTTCATTGGAATTGGTGAATTTCTGTTCACGCATAACAGAGTAGGATATTTTTGCATATTTTAATCCAAATTATCTTGGAAGCATTATGATGATGTCGGCAATTATAAATTTATATTTTACTTTTTGAAAAAAAGGTCAAAAAAATTAATTTTTGCTGTATTTATTATGAATATTTTAACAATCCTGATAACAGGCTCAAGATCATCATTAATTGCAGTAATTCTTGGAATGTTTGTACTTTTTTTCTATTTTTTTGAAAAAGAAGATATTTTTGCAGGATTAATTTTAATGCTGTTGTCATATATTTTTAGGAGTAATTTCAGGAGTTTTTCCATTTTTGCGAGAAAGCACGCTAATAGAGTATTTTTGGCTAAGAGTAGAAATTATTGATATGGCAATTAGAATTTTCAAAAGAACGAATCTTTTATACGGACACGGAAACTTTTTTTACTATAAATTTACGAATTACGTGTATCCACATTCGCATAATGCATTGGTAGAATTGCTTTTTAAGCTACGGATTAATTGGAACGATAGCTTTGCTTTACTGTATTTTTTTACGATATTTATACGATATTTTTAAGAAACGACAGAAATAATGTCTTAAAAATTGCTTTAATTGCTGGGATTGTAGTTCATAATTTTACTGATTTTGCGATTTTTTGGATACAGACTGTGCTTTTATTCATTATGGCTCTGGCTTATAAGGAAAAAAATGAAAAAAATACGTGGCTATAGACAAATACGAAATAAATAAAAAAATCAAAAAAACAAGAAAGGAACAAAAAAATGAGAGATAACATATATGTGGGACTTGTCCACTATCCTGTATACAATAAAAAAATAACGCAGTTGTAGCGACTTCCGTTACAAACTTTGATATACACGACATTTCCAGAACATGCAGAACTTATGATATAAAAAAATACTTTCATAATTACTCCAGTTGATGCCCAGAAGGAGCTGACAGGCAGAATAATCGGCTACTGGACTGAAGGAAACGGAATAGAATTTAACAAAAAAATCGAAATGAAGCCTTTGAAAAATACAGAACTTGAAGATTCTGTCCAAAGTGCAGTAGAAACAATTGAGAAAAAATCGAAGGAAAAAAAGCCAAAAATCATTACAACTTCAGCAAAAAATTTTCCCAAATACTGTAGGATATGCTGATTTAGGCAGGGAAATAGTCGAAGATGACACTCCATACTTAATTTTATTTGGAACTGGATGGGGACTTACAAGTGAAATTATGGATTTGTCCTACAAAAATTTTAGAGCCAATCCGTGGAAAAAAACCCAATATAATCATTTGTGTGTCAGAAGTGCTGTCTCAATAGTTTTTAGATAGGCTGCTAGGCGAAAAATTAAATTAATAAAAAAATATAGAAAAATCTGGAAGGAGAGAATGAACAGAAATATGGAAGCAAAAAAATAAAGGACTAGTAGGAATTGTAGTAGTCAGCCACAGTAATACACTTGCAGAAGAAGTTATTAGCTTTTGTAAAAGTGTTCAAGCAAGAGGATTTTGCCTTGGAAAAATGGAGGAAATGCGAAAAGAGAAGTTTATGGAACAAATGTTGAAAAATGTAAAAGCAGGCTATAATCCGTGCTGACAAGGGAGCAGGAGTGCTTGTCTTTGTCGATATGGGAAGTTCTGTATTTAATGCAGTTAAGGCAATAAAAGGAATTGGAAGGGCAAGTTGAAGCTAAAATTGCAGATGCTCCGTTTTTTTGGAAGGGGTAATTTCAGCAGTTGCAGGTAATTTTGATGGAATTGACCTGGATGATCTGAAAAATAATTGCTGAAGATAGCAGAAAATTTACAAAAATTAAAAAAAGGAAATCTAATTAAAAATAAAAAAATTAAGAAAGCGAGAAATAATAGTAAATAATGGAAAAACTTAGTAAATATAGGAACAATTGTTGGAACACACCATTTACGGGGAAGTGTCAAAATTAACTCAATTTTTTTGAAAAACATCGAACTTATTCAAAATGAGCGTGTTCTTCTTGAAAAAAAGATGACAAAAAAAGATTGCTTACTGTAAAAAAATGTAAAAAGACTAAATGAAAAAAAAGCAATTTTAGATTTTGAAGAAATTGGCAATGTCGACAGTGCAAAGGAACTAAATGGCTATAAAGTTAAAATTAGACGTGATTTATTGCCGGAAAAAAAGTGAAAATGACTTTTATGTAAAGGATTTATTTGGACTAGAAGTATTTTCTGAAAACAATAAAAATCGGTGAAATTGTTGATGTAATGGAAACCGCTGCCCATAACATTTTAATTATCGAAGATATTGATACTAAAAAAAGAAATCATGATCCCGCTAATTGATGAATTTGTAACAAAAATTGACTTTCCAAATGGGAAAAATTGAAGTAACTCTAATTGATGGAATGCGAGAATAATAAAAATCTAATATAATTTTTATTAGATGTGTCATTAAATTCTATTTTTTTAAAAATTATTATAAAAAGGAGTAAAAATCAATGAAATTTAGCGTACTCACATTATTTCCAGAATTATTTGAGCAATATTTATCACAAACAATCCTAAAAAAAGAGCAAGTGATAAGGACATCATCAATTTTAATATCGTAAACATTAGAGATTATGCCAGAAATAAAGCATAGCCAGATGGATGACATCCCTTTTTGGTGGCGGTGCAGGAATGGTTCTAAAGCCAGAAGCCTACTGGAACTTCTTTTTACGAAAAACTACGAATTTTACAGCAATGAAAAATAATGAAAAATTCAGAAAAAGCCTTACGTAATTTTTCTTATCTCCGCAAGGGAAACAACTGACCCATAAAAAAAGTTACAGAACTTTCAGAAAAAGAGGAAATTGTCCTTATTTCAGGGCGTTACGAAGGATTAGACCAAAGAGTAATTGATAAATTTGTAGATGAAGAAATTTCCATTGGCGATTATGTGCTGAGCAGCGGAGATTTGCCATCTCTTGTAATCATGGATTCTGTAATCCGTATAAAAGAAGGTGTAATAAAAAAAGGAATCTTTTGAAACTGACTCATTTTATAACGGGCTTTTTGGGATTTCCGCAGTATACAAGACCTGTGGAAATTGATGGCTATACTGTTCCAGAAGTCTTGCGAAGCGGGAAATCATGCTAAGATTGATGAATATCGGTTAACAAAGTCTATTGAAAAAAACTATTCAAAAATCGGAAGGATCTGTTTGAGAAAAAAAGTTGTCTGAAGATAAAGAATTTTTTTGAAATTTTATGAAAAAAATATAAATTTAAAATTAAAAATAAAAAGGATTTAATTAAAAAAATTTGATTAAGTTTATTTGCCTCTATATTTTTTTACTCTGTTTTCGTTTAAATAAAATTTGAAAAAAACTTTATTTTATATGGTATAATTAAAGTAATAACAAAAATATTTAGGCGATTGTAAAAATAAAAAGCGATAAATATTGAATAATAGCAGTATTTATAATCACAAGGAGTAAGAATCCTTGTTAGTGAACGAAGAAAAACTAAGCATAAAAATATTGTGTTTATCGAGTTTTTAGAATTTTTACAAATGGCTAATGAAATATTAATTAGGAGGAAAGTATTATGTATTTAATTGATTTTTTTAGAAAGTTATTTAAATCCAAAAAAATATTGGAATCATTATATGGCTCTTCTTTAATTCTTTAATGTTTATTATTCCATTTATGTCAATATGTCCTGACTATCCAATATTAGGTTTGCTTTTTGGAATAGTTGTATATGTTGGTACGATAGCTATTGCTTTATCTTCATTAGGAGAATGGTTTTTTTAGACTGATAAATGGCTGTAAAAAAATAATTGATCCGAGGATTCTTAATCGTTTAATTCCGTTATTTAATGAAGTTTATGCCAGAGCTAAAAATGAAAAGATCCAATTTTATCTCCCAATATTAGATTGTATATGATAAATGATCATTATCCTAATGCTTTTGCATTAGGAAGAAATACAGTCTGTGTAACAAGAGGTTTGCTATACTTAGATGATGAGGAAATCAAAGGAATTTTTGCTCATGAATTTTCACATCTATCAAATAAAGATACTGATTTTCTTTTATTCATCTATATTGGGAATTTAGTTATGACATGTGGATTTATGATTGCCAGAGCAATGATTTGGATAATTAGCTTTTTTTTAGGAGTGGCAACCAGTGATCATGATGATTATGATGTCGTTAAAGGTCTTAGAGGTTTGATTTTTGCACGTTTAGCAGATCTTCTTTATGTAATAGCTGTTGGATTGTATACGAAATTAGGACTTATTTTAGTACGACATTCTATGAGAAAGCAAGAATATGAAGCAGATAAATTTGCGTATGACTTAGGTTATGGCGAACAGTTAAGAGATGCATTGACGCAATTACAAGATACAAATGAAGCTCCTAAAAAATTTGCAGCAAATCTAATGTCAACTCATCCAGATATATTTTCAAGAATTGATAAACTGAATATGTATCTCTTTCAAAATGGCTCTGGAAATTATAATTTTTACGAGAATACCCAAACAAATGACCCTGGAAATTATAATTTTTACGAGAATGCTCAAACAAATGACCCTGAAAATTATAATTTTTTTACGAGAATGCCCAAACAAATGACCCTAGAAATTATAATTTTTTTACGAGAATGCTCAGACAAATGACCCTAGAAACTATAATTTTTTTATGAGAATGCTCAGACAAATGGCCCTGGAAATTATGATTTTTTTATAGAAATACACAAACAAAAAAATTCTTCAAATAAAAAAATTTCAAAAAGCTTTATTACCTCTTCTTTACATATTAATTGCATGCTTAGTAGGTTATATGTTTTTTTAAAAATGAATAATAATAATAATACAGTGGCTATCAAACATACAATTCCTGGTAGCTCTCAAAAAAACAAGTTATAGAACAGAATAATACAAAAAGAAAAATAATAACGAAATACATCTGAAAGATGATAATCAAACTAATACAAATTCACAAGATATTTCTGATATTAATTTAGCTAGTAAAGATTTTTTTCAGGATTTAGTGAACAACCCTCACAAAAATATGACAGATTTAGAGAATATTAATTATTTAGCATCAAATTTACCATCAGCAGATTTTTTTGAGAGCAAATTTTAGCCCTGAAGAATTAGCTTTATTAAGAAATACGATATATGCCAAATATAATCGTAGATTTCAGACTCCTAAATATTCTAGTTATTTTAGCAGAAAAAAACATGGTATCGGGGAGAATACAATGAAGTAAGTGAAAGAAATTTCTCGCAAGATGAGTTTGATTTATTGAAATAATATTCTAATGGCAGAAGGAAAAATCAACACTTAGTAGATAAGTTTTTATATCTGAAATTGTAAAAAAATTTTAAAAAGTTACAGATTTATCTGAAACAGAAAAAAAGATAAAAATATTGGCTGAAAAAAATAAAAGCAATTAATCTTGATATATACTCGAACCCGTTTAAAAATAGAACCTCTAAAAATTATATAAATCTAGGGATTTGAGTAAAATAGTCATAATTTTTTTGAGTTCAGTTTTAAAAGCAGTTTTACAAAAAAATTAGTATATATAGAATGTTAAAAAAATTTAAAGTTGAAAAAGACACCTGGGTGTGCCTTTTTTTATTTGTTATTCAAATGAAATTACTAGTTTTTTTACCAAATGCAGCAGCCAATTTTTTTAATGTTTTTAGTGAAGGATTGGCATTTCCGTTTTCTATTTTGCTTATATCTCCTTGTGTTATCCCAGTCAAATCGGATAATTCCTTTTGTGTAATATTTTTTTATCTTTTCTTGCTTCAATAATTTCTTTTTATAATTTGAAATTCTGCTTCAAGATATTCATATTCTTTTCTAAACCCTTCATCTTTTAATAATTTTTTTCTTCAAAAAGACCAACTACATCCCTAACTTCATCCATCTTGGCAGTCGCAATACTTCTAGCCTTAACTGCACCTTCATGTAAGATTTCATAAACATAATCCATATTATTTTCCAGCTCTTCACGTTTTTTTCTGGAATGGAGAAAAATAATCCATAAATTTATCAAATAATTCATTTTTTTGGCATGTCCATATCCAAAAGTTTCCTGCTCTGAATTTTTTTCTTTCAATGCCTCTACTTCTGCTTTCTGTTGCAAAAAGGGCGTATAATTTTGTGATGTTATTGTCAGGATCTTTTGGCTCTTCTAAAGGCGTTGAATCTGTTACAATGCTCATGATCTGTTTTTTCAATGCTTTTTTTGAACCAAACATATTTATTACGTTTCCATAAGATTTACTCATTTTATCGCCATCTGTTCCAGGTACAGTTGCTACGTTTTCAACGATTTTTTTCCTTTGGTAATTTAAAAAAATTTCCTTTCCGTAAGTTTCATTAAATTTAATGGCAATATCACGAGTTATTTCCACGTGCTGCTTTTGATCTTTCCCAACAGGCACAATATCAGGCGAATACATTAAAATATCAGCCGCCATAAGTATTGGATAAGTAAATAGTCCTACATTTGGCTTAATTCCTTTTGCGATTTTATCTTTATAAGAATGAGCTCTTTCCAATAGCCCCATTGGAGAAATATTTGATAAAATCCAAGATAATTCTGTATGTTCAGGCACATCCGACTGTAAAAAAATAATGTGGATTTTTTTAGGATCTAGACCCAAAGCCAAATAATCTAAAAATTACGTTTATTGTGTTAGATTTTTAAATCTTCCCCTTTTGGCGAAGATGTCAGAGCGTGATAATTTGCTAAAAAAATAGAAACCTTCATATTCATCCTGCAATTCCACAAATTGCTTAATTGCTCCAAAAATAATTCCCAATATGTAAAAATACCGCTGGGTTGAATACCAGACAAACTTCTCATAAAAAAACCTCCATAATTTGTTTAAATATTTTTTTATTCTAAAAACTTAATTAATTTAATTTTAAAAAAGTTAAAAATATGTTTTAATAATATGTCAATATTATATCACTAAAAAAATTTTTTTGTAAAAACATTAAAAATATAGTTCATTCTATTGATTTTTAAAAATATAACTTTGATATAATATGCTCAAATTGAGATATGAAAAGGAGAAGTTTATAAAATGAACAGAAATAGATTAACAAAAAAATATTGTTGCTTATTGTTATTGTACTATTTGGGCTTGGAAAAAAATGTATTTTTGGAAGAAACAGTAATAAAAATAAAAAAATGATTTTTTTCAAAAAGGATTTGTTGCACAAGATGAAAAAAAGCAGCAAATTTGCCAAATGGGAAAAATAATAAAAAAATGAGAATAAGAAAAAAATAGTGCTGAAAAAAACAATATAAAAAGTGCTGAAAAAAATTAGAAAAATAAAAAAATATAAAATTGATTATGAACATGTGATTGGCGGGAGATGAAAAATTCGCAAGGGAAAGTTACGGGAGGACATTCGCTTTTACGTGGAGATGTCAGAATTGTGAAAAAGATTGGAAGTCCAGCTAAAAAAATGGGGTATATCAGGCAAGCATTGAAGTAAAGAAAAAAAGATGGAACTTGGCAAGCAAAAAAACATCTAATGGTGGAGTAAATACGATGTTTCCAGAAAATTGGGATGAAGCTAGAATTATTGATGAAATAAATTCAGCCTGGGAAAATAGAAAAAGATTTAAAGGGCAGAGATAGCAATATGTGGCAAGGGATCAGCAAAAAGCGGAGTTTTAATTCGAGGTTATAAAAGTCCTAGAATAACTGCTTATCCTGTTTATGAAAAATCGTTAAAAAAATTAGATTAAAGAAAGGAAAGGCATAATGATTATAAAATTTGGCTATTATGATGATGAAGATTTTGGGCTGACTGCATTTCCAGAAATAAGATTTTCTGAAATGGAAATAGAAAAAAATAAGAAAAATAGATCTTTGGAAAAAAAGAAAAAAAGAATATACAAAATATTTAATAACTGGAATAATGGAAGATTTTCCAGATACAGAAATAATTGACATCCTATTGCCTAAATTGGAACAAGTTGAAAGTGGGGAATTACAGGAAAACTACTTGGGATGGTCAGGCTTTTTCAGCATAAAATTAATAAGAATAAAGTGGAATTTGAGCATACAATTTTTTTGGGATTTGTGAGGAATATCCACTGTGGAGCTGTAAGTTTGAGGAGTATAAAAAAAGTTTTGGAAAGCTGGAAAAAGGTTTTTTTGGGGATGGAATTCGATTTAAAAAAAGTGAAATTGTGGTGGAGATTTAATAAAAAAATCTTTATTACAATTTAAAAAAATTTTATGGTATAATATATTTACTAAGAGGAAAAACCTCGTAGAGTATAAATTGTGATAAAAAAATAGCGATGGAAAGACTAGATTTTTTTCTAGTCTTTTTTTGTTACATTAAAAAAATAAAAAAAGACTATCAAAAGAATTAAATTTTTTTTCTAAAAAGATAGTCTAATTATTTTATTTATTTCTAAATTATATTTTATCAGGTTGTTAAAATTAAGGTCTTAATTTTGCCAATTCTTCTAAATCAAGATCAGCATCGTAATCTACGTTGTCAAAGTCAAATCCGTTTAATTGCATGAATTCTTCCCTTGCTCCAGCATAATCACTTATTTCCTTAAAGTTTTCTGGAGTTACTTTATCCCAAAGTGTTTCTACTTCAGCTTGAACGTCTTCACGCATTTCCCAGTTATCTGGACGTAATCTTCTTTCTTCGTCAATTACTGGATGATTTCCATAAACCATTTGAGTTAATAATCTATGTTTTTGCTGGATTGTACCTTCGTGAATACCTTTTTCCTTCATTACTTTATAAAGCAATGCCGCATATAATGGGAAAATAGGGATAACTGCACTTGCTTTTGTCATTAATGCCTTACTTAATGAAACATAAGCCTCTCCATTGTATTTTTCCTTCAAAAAGTCATTTAAAATATCAGAAGTATGTTCCAAATCTCTTTTTGCCGCTCCAATTGTACCTTCCTTGTAAATTCCGTAAGTTACTTTTGGACCTAAATATGAGTAAGCAACTGTTTTAAAGCCTTCAGAAAGAACACCACCTTTATCAAGTGCTTCAATCCATAATTTCCAGTCTTCTCCACCCATAACTTTTACAGTACTTTTAATTTCTTCAGGAGTTGCAACACCCATTGTTGTCTCTTCCATAGTTTCCTTTTCAAAATTGATAGTTGGGCCTGTAATTTCTTTTGTAGTAGATTTTAATGCTGAACGGTAAGTTACGCCATCAATAGGATCAGTTCTAACTCCGCTTGCTAAACTGTAAATTAACAAATCAATTTTTCCACCAAATTCTTCTTTAATAAATTTTATTACATCATCTTTCATTTCAAATGAAAAAGCATCACCAATGAAATTCTTATATTTTAATCCTTCCTTTTCAGCAGCTTCATCAAATGCAATTGTGTTCCACCATCCAGCAGATCCAGTTCTTTTCCCTTCTATACCTTTTTCAAATGCCACTCCAATAGTTTCAGCTCCAGCACCAAAAGCAAGGGAAATTCTTGTTGCAAGTCCATATCCAGAAGAAGAACCAATAATTAGTACTTTTTTTGGACCTTCATACTTATCTTGAGATTTTACATAATCAATTTGTCTTTTTACAAATTCCTTTGCTCCGATTGGGTGGTTTGTAAGTGCTAAACCACCTTTTTAATCTAGGTTTTATAACCATTTATTTTTTTCCTCCTAAAATTATTATTATATCATTTTTTTTATTTTTTTAAAAATACATATATTTAAAAATGATAACATATTTTTAAGCCACGTTTTCAAGAAATATTTTAAATTAAGTAAAAAAATAAATAACTTTGATTATCAAAATATTTTTTTAAAAAATATTGACTAAAAATAAATTATGTGGTAAACTAATAGAGAAGATAAGAAACACCAAAAAAATTTAAAAATAATATGGAGATGAGTAAAATGGGAATGACTATTGATTTTACAGGAAAAACAGTTTTAGTGACAGGAGCAGCAAAAGGTTTAGGAAAAGATATGGCATTACTTTTTGCATCTTGTGGAGCAAATGTTCATATTGGTGATTTTAATACAGAAGAAGCTGAAAAAACAGTTGCTGAACTTAAAAATTTTGGAGTAAAAGCAGATTTCACAAAATGTGATGTTTCAAATGAAGAAGAAGTTCAAAAAATGGTAGAAGATGCAAAAGCGTTAGGAAACGGGAAATTAGATGCGGTAGTAAATGCAGCTGGAGTAATTTCTATACAAGACTTGCTTTATACAAATGCAAAAGAAATGCAAAGAGTACTGAATATTAATGTTGTAGGATCTGCATTAGTTTTGAAACATTCTTTGGAAAATTATGATGAAGCAAAAAAATCTGGAAATATAATACTGGTGTCATCAATTGCTGGTAGAGAAGGAATGGATATGCTGCAAATTTACTGTGCTTCAAAAGCAGGAGTTACTTCATTGGTACAAAGTGGAGCAAGAAGAGGAGCACCGTATAATGTCCGTGTAAACGGTATCTTGCCAGGAATTATCCGTACATCAATGTGGGAAGAAATATTAGATGGAATGTCACATAACTGGGATCCTAACAATAAAGAAGAAGTATCACCAGAAGTTCGTGAAGAATTGTGGAAAAAAATCTGTAGAATCACTAATACCTTTTAGGTCATGCTCAAAGTGGAAAAAGACATAGCATATGCAACTGCTTTTTTTAGCTTCTGATTTTGCAAAGGAAATCACAAGTGAATGCTTGTCAATTGATGGTGGAACTACTGTTGGAAGATAGGAAACTTCATAAATAGTAAATTTTATTAAGTGTGTTAGAACACTCGTTGTTTAGCCATGAGATGAATAACACCAACATTGAAAATGTTGCTTTAAAATTTGCAATATTACTAATATATTTGGGTTTAAAAATATAATATACAGATAAAAAAAGTAGCAGTGTAGACATAATGTCTTATCTAGTAGTGGCTATTGTGGACTAGCCAAAAAAAGAATAAGGATTTTTAAAAATCAAACTTCTTAGAAGATAACTTACTTTTTTTCAGTTATCTTATGAAGCTCTCGACTTTTAGTCGTGAGTAGTTCACAAAAATAGCACAAGGAAACTCGGAATTGAAAAATATGGGAGGAATTGTGCTATTTTTTTAAATTGGAAAAAAATATAAAAAGGAGAAGTAAAAAAATTGGACGATAAAAAAATTAATGATTTTGGAAGAAAAAGTTAAAAATGAGTTGTCAGAAGATAAAATAAATTATATAAACAAATATAAATTAAAAATTAAATGATAAAAAGGCAATGGATGACGACTAAAAAAATAACGTTCCAGAAAAGAGTCTATTTTTTTCACATAATTTTATCTTGAAAAATACGATATTAGAAGTTATTTTTTTAGAAAATATCAACTATGTTATGCAAAATTAAAAATACTTCAGAGAAAAACCTTGATAAATTTTTCATATTTTAAATATGATCCAAAATTAGGATTTATTGAAACAGAATTTTGGGATATTGAGTTTTTTTATCATAAAAAAATCTGGAAAATATATTGACTTGAGATATTTGCAACAAATAACAGAGATAGAGGTATTTTTAGAATTTGTGAATTGGCTTGAGAATTTATAGTGGAGGAGAATTATTTAGAAATTAGAAAAAAATATTTTTGAAAAAAATTGAAATAGATCCCATTTTTTTGATATAATCTATTCATTAAAGTAAAAAAATTTTAAGAATGATTGAGGAAGGGTTACTATGATAAAAAGAATAGATACAAAAAAAGTGGGAAAAACAATTTCATATGTATATAATTTGAAAGATGAAGATTATAGAATTGTGTCTGAAAGATTGGAGATGGATGAAGAAAAAGATAAAAAAATGTCATTGATGAAGAAACATTCACTCCAAGAATTTCAAAAATCAGACTGGGAAATTTATAAATTATATTATCCGACTGTGAAGAAACCTGTGATAGATAAAGAGGTTACATCTTACGAAATTAATCCAATTGTAATTTGTATGAGAGAGGATAGGGTTGTCATTTTAGATGATGACTATTTTGAAGATTTTTATGATTTTGTTGAAGAATATGCTGAATTGAGAGATGATGTTCTTGAGGAAAATCGTTTTTTTCTAAATATGCTTCATAAAATTTCTCAAAGTCTTTATAAATATGTGCGACTTTTGATTGGTGAGCACGATAATATTGAAACAGTTTTAAGGGAACAGCAAAGCAATGAAAAATTGATTTCATTATCGGAAGTGGAGCAAGGCTTTTATGTTTACAATATTGCAATGAGAAACTTGGATTATGTCGTTGAGAATTTGAAAGAGGATGAACAATTTGATCAATATGAAGAATATATGACAAGAATTTTACAAGAGATAAACTTTACACTTGATTTGTCATCTTCATACTGTGAAATCTGTAAAACAACACGAGAAACATATTCATCATACATTGGCAATAATATGAATATTACAATGAAAGTTTTAGCAGCGACGACAATACTAATCACAGTTCCAAATATGATTTTTGGATTTTATGGAATGAATGTAAAATTACCACTTCAAGACACAGGATTTTGGGCATTAGTCATAATTTTTGTGATAATGGTAGCTTTGATGGTTGTATTGTGGAAGTATTTGAAAGATAAGGTTTTGTAGAACGATATTATAATATTGTAATTTATAAATTTAATAAATTTTTGAAGGATTAGTTTTTTTGTATAAAGTGAAAAGCTAATCTTTTTAATTTTTGTATTTATTTTCTAAATTATAACTGATAAAAATTTTAGAAAAAGATATTTTTGTAAGATATAACTGATAAAAAAATATTGATTTTTTTGGTTTTTTTGTAAGTTATAATTGAAAAAGAGGTGATAAATAAGATGTTAAAAAAAGAGATGAGTATATAAAAACAAATAGTACCTTTTATTGATAAAGATGTGATAAAGGTTTTGACAGGAATAAGGAGAAGTGGAAAAATCGGTTATGTTAAAAACTTTTAATGGAGGAATTGAAAAAAATAGAGGAATAAATGAAAAATCAGTTTATTTATATTAATTTTGAAAAATTTGAAATATAGAAATCTAAAAAAATTATGAGAGATTATATGATTTTATTTTTAAATAAAGTTGATGATAAATATAAGAGCTACTATATTTTTTTAGATGAGATTCAAGAAGTGGAAGAATGGGAAAGATGTGTGAACTCTTTGAGGGTGGATGAAGACTTTAATTTTGATATTTATATTACAGGTTCAAATGCCAAAGTTGCTTTCAGGGAACTTTCGACATATCTGGCTGGGAGATATATTGAATTTGTTGTGTATCCGTTTTTCATTTAAAGAGTTTTTTTGAAATTATGAAAGAGAAAAATAAAGAAATAGATTTAAAAAGAAGCATTTCAAGACTATATAAAAATTTGAGGAATGCCGTTTCTTCATAATTTGGATTATAATTATGAAGCAAGTATGCAATATTTACAGGACTTATATGCTTCCATTATATTAAAGGATATTACCCAGAGAAATAATATTAGAGATACAGATTTGCTTGAAAGAATAATAAATTATGTTGTTATGAATATTGGAAATACATTTTCAGCAACATCAATTTCTAAATTTTTTTAAAAAGCGAGAATAGAAAAAGTTGCAACAGAGACAATACTAAACTATATAAAAGCATGTGAAGAGGCATTTTTAGTTTACCGGGTTGCTAGAAATGATTTATTAGGAAAAAAAGATATTGAATGTGAATGAAAAAAATATTACATAGCTGATCATGGAATAAGGGAAGCAATAATGGAAAATAATCAAAAAAATATAAATCAAGTACTGGAAAAATATTGTGTACTTTTGAAATGTTAAGAAGAGGATATAATGTAAAAAAATTGGAAAGGTAGATAATCTTGAAGTAGATTTTGTCTGTAAAAAAATGATGAAACAATATATATTCAGGTGAGTTATCTACTGGCATCAGAAGATACAAAAGAAAGAGAATTCTCAGTTTTAGAAAATATTAAAGACAACTATCCAAAATATGTGCTGTCAATGGATGAATTTGATATGTCAAGAAATGGGATAAAGCATGTAAATTTGATAGAATTTTTTTAATAAAATAAGCTAACTGCAAAAAAATTGAATAGTTGTAAAGAACAGTATCGGTTAAAAATAATATTTTTTTCAGTATTTTTTTGTTATATAAAAATAGTGTTGCTAAAAAGGGGAAAAAAAGTCGGTATACTTATAGTAGAATCAAAAAAACAATAAATAACAAATTAAAGAAAGGGAATGGTAATGATGAAAATAAGCAAATTTATTGATCACACAATTTTGAAGGCGAGTGCTACGAGAGAAGATATAAAAAAATTATGCGATGAAGCAAAAGAATATGGATTTTATTCAGTTTGTGTAAATGGGGCAAATGTTGAGTATGCTTTTAGTCAAGTTAAGGATAGTGATGTAAAGGTTGCAGCAGTAGTTGGGTTTCCTTTGGGGGCTATGGCGACGGATGTAAAGGTATTCGAGGCGAAAAAGGCGATTAAAGATGGAGCTTCAGAAATTGACATGGTTATTAATGTTGGAGCATTGAAAGATAAGGATTATGATTTGGTGGAAAACGAAATTAGAAGAATTAAGGAAGCGATTGGAAAAAATATCTTGAAAGTGATTATTGAAACTTGCTATTTGACTGATGAGGAAAAAGTGAAGGCGTGTGAATTGGCTGTTAATGCTAATGCTGATTTTGTGAAAACTTCGACAGGTTTTGGAACTGGAGGGGCTACATTTGAAGATGTGGAACTTATGAAAAAAACAGTTGGAGATAAGGCTAAAGTTAAGGCAAGTGGTGGAGTGAGAGACTTTGAGACTGCGAAAAAATATATTGAATTGGGTGCTGAAAGATTGGGAACAAGTTCTGGAATTGCGATTGTAACTGGGGCTGAAAACAAAAGTTCTGGATATTAAATTTTGAAAAAGTATTTTTTTCTTTGAATAAAAAAATTATGATAGCAAGGGGTCAATACCCCTTGTCAAAAAAATTATAATTTTTACAAATAATAAATTTTCTAAAAAAAGGTGGGAAAGATGAAAATTAAAAAATTATTTATTTTTTTGTATTTTTTTGCTATTGATTTCTGTAATTAGTTTTGGAAAAAAATACTAAATGCTCAAGAAATTTTATTGACTGATAACGGTGTAATTTTGAATTTAAGAGGGATTTTTAAGATGGATTGGGATAAAAGTGATCCAAATGTTCCTTGTTTTGCGACAGGGTATGGTGAAATGCTATTTTATCCTGAAAATAAGGATATTGTGAATGGGAAACCGTTAGTTTTGAGGTTTAGAAATTTTGACTATAATAATCCAGATATGAATGCGGATTATGAAAAAAAAGAAGCGTCTAAGGAAGAGAAAATTATTACTGAAACATTGAAGAAAAATTTTCCAGAAGAATATCAAAAAATGCAAAAAATTCGTAAAGGGAAATTTGAAGTTCCAGCGACAGTTAAGATAAAAAAAGTTTTGCCGTATACAGAATGTGATTTTACGACTGTTTATGCCTATGCTACAGAATTAAAAGAGAGTTGATGGTGCGAAATCGAAAAATTACTGAAATAAAAAAACGAAAAAAATCGAAGGATTTTGAAGAAGAATTTTCAGATCCGAAATGAACCTTTTGATTTGAAAAAAATATGAAGTGAGTTCAAAGGACGGATATGCGAATTTGCGTGAAAAAAACCGACAAAAAGAATCGAAAAAATTGTTTCAAAAAAATGGATAATGGAACTGTTGTGAAAATATATTACAAAAATATGGCGACTGGTATTATGTTTTTTTGATGTTGAGTATCCTGATGAAAGTAATAAACTCTCAAAAAGTAAAGGAATATCGAGGTTTTATTCATAAAAAGCCAGTTGAAAAAAATATGTTGATTAAAAAAAAATTTGAAAAATATAAGAATTTCATACAAAAATTTTTATATTAAATATCATTTGAAAAAAATAGGAAAATATTTTATTAATTTTTTTGCTAAGGAAATTTGATCTCTCATTAAATAGAATTTATACCTAATGGGAAATAGTATGGAAATATAGAAAAAAAGGAAGAGAAAAAATGACTTTTAAAGAAATAGAGAAATTTTACAAAAAAGACACGATTACGGTAGCAAAGGAGTTACTTGGGAAAATTTTGATTTCAAAAAGTGAAAAATGATATATTTGCTGGATATATTGTTGAAACGGAGGCGTATTTGGGTGAATTTGACAGAGCGGCTCATGGTTATGGGAAAAAGCGGACTCCAAAAGTAGAAGCGTTATTTGAAAAGGCTGGAACTGTTTATATTCACTCGATACACTCTCATAAAATGCTAAATATTGTGACTTGTGAAAAAGGAAATCCGCAAAGTGTATTAATTAGAGCAATAGAGCCAATTTTGAATGTCAAAAGAATGGAAGAAAAATCGTGGAAAAAGTGGAATTTTAGTGAGTAATGGTCCAGGAAAAATTTACAAAGGCATTTGGGATTGACGACAGATTTTATAAGACGGAAATTCAGATTGTTGAGAAAAAAATATGTTTGAAATTGAAAATGTTTTCTGAAAAATTAGAGAAATGAAAAAATTTTAGAAATTAAATATGACATTTCTAAAAATAAATGAGAAAATATTTGTATCTTGATTTTGAAAAATGCTAAAATTCCTAAGAAAAATAAGTACTTCTGCGAGAATTGGAGTTCCGAATAAAGGTGTTTGGACTGAGAAAAAGTTGCGATTTTTTTGTGGAAGGAAATAGGTTTGTTTCTGGGATGAGGAAAAGCGGATATGAAAGATGATGTTTGGAAGTGAAATATTTTTATTGTAATTTTTTTGTTTGAAAAGAAATTTATAAAAATTTTGAATTTGAATCGAAAGGAGAATATGTGAAGAAAAAAATATCTTAAAAAGTATTGTTATTTCTAGTTTTTGGCAAATGTGGGTTTTGGAGATATTATTCAAATTTTTAGGAGATAGTTATTCAATATACAAAGGAAATGTTTATTATGGAAATGAAAATTTTGGAAGGGAGCAAATCCGAAAAACTGCTGAGTTGATAGGATTTTTCTCTTTTAAAAAGATGATAAGAATGTTTATTACATGGGTGAAAAAAAGTAAAAGATGTAAAAAAATTAAAAAAATTTTTGAAAAAAATTAGGGTCAAAATTATTGGAAAAAAATGATAATAAAATTTATTATCGGGAATAAAAAAATAGAAAAATGCTGATATTATGAGTTTTAAAGTTTTAAATGAAGATTTTGCGAAAGATAAAAAAATAATGTGTATATAGGAAATAGCAGCATAGGACTTTGGAAACTTGATAAAATTGAAAAATCCTGAAACATTCGAATTTTTTTATCAGATACTATAAGTACTGATTCATTTTATGGAAAAGACAAATATAATGTTTATTACGTAAATAGGATATTTTTTTAAGTTGTTTTGGTACATATACTTGGATAGGGTTTAAAGTAGAAGGAATTAATAAGGATAAAGTAAAAATTCTTGAATAAAAAAATTTATAAAAAGATGATAAAAAAACATTTATTTTTGAAGGTAAAAATTCTAGAAGATGTCGATTATAATACATTTGAAGTGCTTCCAAATGGAGATGGAAAAGATAAAAAAATCGAAGTTATGAATATTTGACTAAAGATGAATGGAAATGGTTTTAAATAACAGAAATTAATTATTTATGAAAAATAAAATAAAAAAAGATAGGAAATAAAAAATGGAATTTAGAATTATAACATACAATATTTTTTTGGGGCAAGGCTTACCAATGGAAGGGAACTTGCTCGGAGCTTTAAAAAAAGTATAATCCAGATTTTATCGGACTTCAGGAAGTTGATAGAAATACGAAAAGAAGTAAATTTCGGGATGTTGTACAGGAAATGGCACAGGAATTGGGTTATCATTATTATTATTTTCAGAAAACAATGGATTTTGATAAAGGTGAGTTTGGAATTGCATTTTATTTCAAAGTATGATGTGAAAAAAATATTTACATTCATCAGTTACCTGGAAAAAGCAAGGAAAAAAAGGCAAGTTTTAGCAGCATAGATTGAATACTTCAAAAATTTAAAAAGAAAATTTTGAGTTGTGAATACACATCTTGATAACAGTTTGGACAATAAAAAAATGAGGAGTTGGATGATTTATTTGCTGCAATTGAGGGATTTAAGGGCGATGTGAAGTTTTTGTGTGGAGATTTTAATCTTTTACCAACGACAGAATATTATGCGAAAAATTAGGAAAGATTGGAATGATAGCTATTTTCAAGGTAGAGATTTGGAAAAATAAGAAAAAAACTCAGAAAAATAGGGAGCTTGAAACGCCTAGAATTGATTATGTGATGGCAAAAAAAGAGGGACAGATTACAAAGTAAAAAGAGTTTTTTTATATTAATGATGATTCAAGGGATTGGACTAAATTGTCAGATCATTTGCCGTATATGGCGGTTTTTGAGGTAAAAGTAAGTTTATTGGGAATGATTTTGAGATTTTTCTTTTATTAAAAATAATGTGTTTATCGTAAACTTGATTTAATAAAACATTATTACTTCTTTTCAGAAAATAAAAAAATTTCATTATAATTTTTTTGTTATATATTTACATTTTTCGCTGTAAAAAAAGTGTGTAATGAAAACATTTTTTTCGTTGTAATTTTTTTGTTGATGGAAGAAAAAAATATTATCTTGAAATATCAGCAAGAACATCAATGAATGATTAAAAAAGAAGAATGGTTATTAAATTTACCGTTGTATATAATAGAAGAAATTATAAATATTGTGAAAAAAAGAAAAAAATGATAAAGGATAATTTGAATATGGAAAAAGAATATGGTTATAGTCCACTATTTGAGATTACAAATGAGATAATTGAGCTGGTAGCTCAAATTAACGAATTAACAGGAATGATTATAGTTTCAGAAAAAAATTATTTTCAAATCCAGTTTTGAGAAGAGAAAAATAGAATAAAAAAACAATTTATTCATCACTTGCGATAGAGCAAAAATACACTAACATTTGAGCAAGTGACAGATGTGATTAATGGGAAAAGAATTTTAGCTCCGCCAAAGGATATAAAAGAAGTTAAGAATGCTTATGAAATCTATGAAAAATTAACTTGATTAAATCCATATTCGATTAAAGATTTACTCAAGGCACATAAAATCTTGACTGCTGATTTAATAAATGAAAGTGGGAGATTTCGTACAAAAGGAGCAGGAGTTTATCAGGGAAGTCAGCTGATTCATGCAGGAACACCATCTCAATATATTCCTGAATTAATCGACCAGCTTTTTTCGTGGTTGAAAAAAAGTAAAGTTCATCCACTGATAAAGGCTTGTGTATTTCATTTATGAATTTGAATTTATTCATCTGTTTCAAGATGGAAATGGAAGATTAGGACGGCTTTGGCATACATTCTATCAAAATGGAAAGAGTTTTTTTACTTGGCTTCCAATTGAAACTTTGATTCAGAAAAAGACAGCAGAAATATTATGAGGCGATAAATTTATCAAATAATATTGGAAAAATCAACACCATTTGTTACATTTATTCTTGAAATAATAAAAAGAAACTTTGGAAGAATTTCAAAAAAATGACTTAAAAAAATGACTGATATTCTGACTGATAAAAATGACTGATAAAGAGCTAAAAGACCTCGAAATACTAAAGAGTATTTTGAGAAAACACTATATTGACAATAGCGAGACTAAAAGATTTTGAAATGTTTCGGACTCTACGGCGGAGAAGATACTGAATAAACTTGTGAAAGGTGGGATAAGGAAGCATTTGAGAGAAGTAGAGGAAAAATATAGAAGAAATAATAAAATTTGGAGATAAATTATATGGAAATAAAATATTTAAAAATTTGAAATTAATATGTGGGATATTTTTTTCTAGTAATATATTTAAGTCATTTATTAGGAGGAATTGATATTTTATTTAATAAAAAAAGAAAAAGGTTGGAATAATTTTTTTGTTATTGGAATAAGTTATTTTGTATACAGATTTCTTTTTGGTAATGATTATTAAAAAGTAAGATGAAATTTGATTTTTTTCTGATTATGAAGTGAAAATAAAAAGGTCTATTTTTTTGAGAAAAACTATTGAATATAGTGATATAAAAAAATTGATAGTGAGAAAAAAATATACTAGGTTCTTACGATATTCTTTTTGAATTTTGACAGTACAATAAGTGTCTATAAGTATTTATGCAATTTGATAACTGATGTTTCAGTAGAAAATAATCATGAGAAAAAGTTATGTTTTTTTGTGATATAAAAAAATAAAGATGAAATTTTGGAATATTTGTTGGAGAAAAATAGGTTATCCTAAAAAAAGAAATTCGCGAAAAAGTGAATGGAGAAAAAAATTATATGTGAGATATTCAATTTTTGAAAGATTTCATATGTTGTGTTGTTTAATATTTAGCATAGTATCAATTTTTTTCGGTTGGAATTGCTTGGTGGGATTTAGAATTAATGATTGAACTATTTGTAATAATAATATTATTACTAGTGATGACTATGATAAAAATTTTTTTTAGAAAAAGATTATATTATGAAAAGATATAGTAATTACAGTATATCAATATTTGAAAAGGAAAAAAAGGAATTTATATTGTAGACAGTTTTTTTGGAAACAGATGAAAAAGTAGTGATTAATTATGAAAATTATTTTTTTATAAAAGGGATTATTATTATTTTCAGAATAATGTTATGCCTAAAAAAATTATAAAAAAATATGATAATTGAAATTATAAAAAAATAGTATGTATTTATATGAATATTACACATGTTTATATTTTTCTATTAAAAAAATAATGATTTTGAAAAAGGAATTATCACAATGAAGAATAGGGATTACATTGAAGTGGTTTATTGAAGGGGTTTCAATGTGTTGGAATAATGGAATGAAAGTTTGTCCTGAATATACGGCAATATATATTGATACATTTTTTTATTGATAATGATAAAAAAATAATGATTTGAATGAAATAATAAAAGAAAAAAATTATTGCAATATTATGAAAATAGTTTATTTGAAAAAAAGATGATAATATTAGAAAAAAATTGGAAAAAAATTGAATATTGTTTTTTTAAAAAAATAGAAAAATACGAAAAAGCTGATAAAAACAAAATGAAACAAAAAGCTAGTTACGATAGAATTTCTGAATTTATTAAATTGCAAAACAGAATTTACTGTTGAGGAAATAATTGAAAATTTAGAAAAATAAAGCAGATAAAAAAAGGAACAATACTGGAATGTAAGACGTTTTTTTATCAAATAACACATTGGTTTGGTGAGCCTGTAAATTTTTATTTAACGATAAAGAAATATGAAGATATTTTTAAGTGAATTTTATGCATATAATGTTTTTTTCAGCTGGAATAATACGGTACAAAGAACATTTATTAATGATTGTTTATGGATCTGATGAATAAAAAGAAATTTATTTGCCTTTAAAAAAACATAAAAAGGTATAATATTATAAAAACAAAAAAAGAAAGGAAGATAAGAAAATGAAAAAGATAGAAAGAATAACAATAATAGTTTTAGATAGTGTTGGAGCAGGAGAATTGCCTGATGCGAATTTGTTTGATGATTGCGGATCAAATACTTTAGGGAATATGGCGAAAGCTCATGGTGGAATGAGTTTGCCTAATATGGGTAAATTAGGACTTGGAAATATTACTGAGATTGAGGGGACTCCAGCTGTGGAAAGTGCTGAAGGAGCCTATGGAAGAGCGATTGAGGTGTCGCATGGAAAAGATTCTACGACTGGACATTGGGAGATAGCTGGTGTGCCGCTAGAAAGACCGTTTCCAAACTATCAAAATGGATTTTCAGATGAAGTTATAAAGGAATTTGAAGAAAAAACTGGAAGAAAAGCTATGTTGAATAAGCCAATTTCAGGGACTGTAGCGATTGACCAATATGGAGAAGAACAAATTAAAACTGGAAATTGGATAGTTTACGGTTCAGCAGACCCTGTGTTTCAAATTGCTGCGAACGAAGAAATTATACCATTAGAAGAACTTTACAAAGCATGTGAAATCGCACTTGAAATTTGTAATGAAAAATCACCTGTGGCAAGGGTAATTGCAAGACCTTATGTTGGTAAAAAAGTTGGAGAATTTAAAAGAACTGCGAACAGACACGACTTTTCGATTGATCCGCCAAAAGAAACAATGCTTGAAAGATTGGAAAAAGCTGGACTTGATGTAGTTGGAATTGGAAAAAAACGAGCGACTTGTTCAATGGAAAAAGGAATTACAGACAATAGAAAAGCTAATCAAGATAATTTAGATGGAATTAAGAAAACAATTGCAGCATTGAAGGAAGATACAAAAGGATTGATTTTTACTAACTTGGTTGACTTTGATGCAGTTTATGGGCATAGAAGAAATGTGGAAGGTTATGTAAATGCTTTGATTGAATTTGACAATTGGTTGCCTGAAATTGAAAAAAACTTGAAAGATGATGAAATCTTGATTATCACTGCCGATCACGGAAATGACCCTACTTATAAAGGGACTGATCACACAAGAGAGTACATTCCAATATTGATTTACGGGAAAAAAATGTTAAAAAGAATGTGAATATTGGAACTAGAAAAACTTTTGCTGATATTGCGGCAACTGTAGAGGAAATTTTGTTGGGGACTGAAAAAAAGAAGGAAGTTTTTGCAAAAAGAGATTTTTGGAAGACTAGGAAATTAGGAATTAATTGAGGTTAAAAAGAATAATATTAATAATATTTTAATAACAAGGGGTATCAACCCCTTGTCTGCAATTGAAAGGGAATAAAGAAATTAATATAAAAAAATTTTAAGGGGGATTTTATGGAAAAAAAGCAATACCCATAGGAATTGAAAAATTTTGAAGATATAATAAAAGATAATTATTATTATGTAGATAAGTCAATGTTAATAGAAGATATTCTTGTAAATAGAGTCGCTGTGACGCTTTTTACAAGACCGAGAAGATTTGGAAAAACGCTTAATATGTCGATGATTAAGTATTTTTTTGATGTGAGAAATAAAGATGAGAATAGGAAACTTTTTGGAAGGATTGAAAATATTTGGCACGAATATATGAGAGAGCAAGGGAAATATCCTGTTATTTTTTTGTTTCGTTAAAGGATTTAAGGGCGGATACTTGGGAAGATACTTTTGAAAAATTTAAAAATCTTTTTATTTCTGATTTGTATGCTGAATTTGAAGATATGAGAGAAATAATGAATAAGCGAGATAAAAATAAAAATTTGATAAAAATATTTTATGAAGAGGAAAAAGGAGATTATGAAACATCTTTAAAAATTATTATCAAATTATATTTACAAGTATTATGGGAAAAAAAGTAATAATTTTAATAGACGAATATGATGCACCAATAATTAATGCTTTTGATAAAGGTTATTACAATGAAGCAATAAATTTTTTTCAAGTATTTTATAGCTCGGCATTAAAAAAACTAATGATTCTTTGAAATATGGGATTTTGACTGGGATAACTCGGATTATAAAGGAAGGAATTTTTTTCTGGATTAAATAATTTGAAGGTAGATACTATTTTTAAATAAAAAAATATTCAGAGTATTTTTGGACTTCTTGAAAGTGAAGTAATTAAAATGCTTTGATTATTTTGAAATGAAATATAAAAATTGAAGAAGTTAAAGAATGGTATAATGGATATTTTTTTGGAGATAAAAGAGTTTATAATCCTTGGTCAATCATAAATTATGTCGATAACGGAGAAATAAAGGCATATTGGGCAAATGTTTCTGGAAATACACTTTTAGAAAAATATGTTAGATCAAGCGAGAGAAGATGTTTATACAGATTTAAAGCGATTTACTGATGGAGAAAGTATTGAAAAATATATTTCAGATGGGACCACGATAAAAAAAGTCTTTTAAGTAATGAAGATGAAATATGGCAATTGTTTTTGTATAGCGGATATTTAACGAAGGCTAAAGAACAAATTGAAATTGACGGAACTTCAGAATATACAAATATTTATAATTTAAAAAAATTCCAAATAAGGAAATTAGAAAAATATTTTGGGAATATGTTTTTAAATAGATTTTTTTGGAACAGAATTGAAAAACGAGTATTTTGATAAAAAGCATTGGAAAGTGGAGATATTAAGAAATTTGAAAAGACATTAGGTGAAATAATGGTAAATATGCTTTAGTCATTTTGATTTGGATAGTGAAATGGAGAAAAATTTATCAAGTGTTTATGATAGGACTTGTAGGATTTTTAATGGGAAAAATATGAGATTATTTCAAATAATGAGAGTGGATATGGAAGATATGATCTTGCGATGATTCCTGATAAAAAAAGTAATGAAAAAGCATATTTGATGGAATTTAAAAATTTCTAAAACTGAAAAAAAGGTATGACTTTAAAGGCAGAAGAAGCTCTAAAACAGATTGATGAGAAAAAAATATGACACGAGATTAAAGGCTAGAGGAATAAAAAAATATTTTTAAAGATAGGGATAGCATTTTATGGGAAGAAAGTGAAAGTTTTTAGTAAATAAATTAGATATTTATAAAAAAATTTGAAAAAAATAGCAATATAAGTAATAACTTTAAAACAGTAGGTGATAATCAGTGAATAAAAAAATGAAGAAGAAAAATAAAGAAGAAGAACAAAAAAATGGCTAGACTGGGCAATTGAACTTCAAAGTCTAGCACAAGCGGGACTTGCTTATGGGAAAGATAAATTTGATATTGAGCGATTTGAGAGAATTAGGGAAATTTCAGCGGAAATGGTGGCACACAAAACTGAGATTTCGGTGGAAAAGGTAAAGGATTTATTTTGTAATGAAAGTGGATATCAGACGCCTAAGATTGATGTGAGAGGCGTGATTTTTGAAGATGATAAGATTCTTTTAATTCAGGAAAGTAATGGAAAATGGGCATTGCCAGGTGGATGGGCGGATGTTTATCTTTCTGTGAAGGAAAATGTGTTGAAGGAAGTTAAGGAAGAAGCTGGGATTGAGGCTAGTGCTGAGATGATTATTGCTTTACTGGATGTCACCAAAAATCAAAAGAAAAAGATTCCATATGGTATAACGAAAGTATTTGTTTTGTGTAAATATGTGAGTGGAAAATTTGAAAAAAACATTGAAACAGTTGACAGCAGATATTTTGGGATTGATGAATTGCCTGAACTGGAAACAAAGAAAATTACAGCTGAGCAAATAAAAATGTGCTTTGAGGCGAATAGAAATAGGGATAAATGGAAGGTTGTTTTTGATTAGTGATTTGTATAAAGTAAAAGGAGATACTATGTTAAAAAAATTTTTTTAAAGTAAATCATTGGTATAATGAGAATGATATTGATGGGAATCTATTTGAAAAAGAAATTATTGGGATGATTTTGGATATAAGACAACATATGATTTTTTTGGATTGTAAAAAAATGGAAAGAAAAAAATGGTGGGATAAGTGACAAGAATGCAATTATAAAAATTTTCTCCTAAAAATAAAGAATAAAGAAGAAAAATATTGAAGAGGTGAATTTTTTTTGTTTCAGAGAAAAATAAATATATTAGACATGGGTAAAGAAGAAGCCAATTTTTATACTTTAGGAAATGTAGAATATTATGAAATATTAAATGAAGTATTTGCAACAGAAGAAGAAAAAAATGTAAAATATGAATGGTTAAAAAAATACAAATGATTTGGCTTATAATTTAGAATTATTTGAAAAAGGTGAAAAAAAGAAAAAAATAACGAGAGATTCTCTTTTAAGGGAATATTGGGATTCGGAAGTTATAAATCAATTGCACAGAATGACATTAGGAGGAGCATGGTTAACTGATTATAATATTGATATATTAGATAAAAATGAGAATTTATTATTTAAAAATTTCAGTTAGTCCAAATTCAATATTACCAACAAATCTTTATGCGATAATAGGAAAAAAATGGAACTGGAAAAAAACTAATTTTTTTAAAAAAATAATAGAAGCATATAGATGTTATGTAAATGAGGATATGCAGTATAAGGATTATAAATTTAGATTTGAGGATAATATTTTTGAAAGTATATTGTGTATTTCTTACAGTCCATTTGATACATTTGAATTTATAAAAAGAAAAAAGATACAAATATAAAAATATATTGGATTAATAGATTCAACAGAAAAATTTAACTAAAAATTATGACAAAAAAATTTGATTGAAGTTATTGAAAAGATAAGAAAAATCAAATAAAAGATTTGAATATTGGAAAAAGTATATTATTATTGTTTGAGTTTGAAATATGGGCACAGCATATAAGAGAAAAATATTGATAATTGTGATTTAAAAATTGGAAATAGAAAAAAACTTAGTTCTGGACAAAAAAATTATATTATTAAGTATATCTCATTTAGTTTTGGAAGTAGTAGAAAAAAACGTTGGTTATAATAGATGAACCTGAATTATTTTTACATCCTCCTCTTTTTAAAAAGCATATATAAGAGCAATTTCAAATATAATTCTAGACAAAAAAATGGGATAGCAATTTTAGCTACTCATTCTCCAATTGTATTACAAGAAATACCTCATAATTGCGTTAGAGAAACGATAATGAATAAAAAAATGGGGAAAGAGAGATAAGAGAGATAGATTTTAGGACATTCGGTGAGAATGTGAGTACAATTAATGATATTATATTCCATACTGAATTAAGAAATTCAGGATATTATAAATTAGTAACAGAATTGGTAGAAAAAGTTGGTGAAAAAAAGAAGAAATTGAAGATTTTTTTAGGTAGTGAAGCATTAGTATTGTATGAATATTTAGTTGAGATAGGTAGAAGTGATGAAAAGAGTAGAAAAAGCCGAGTAAAAGTGTAAAAAGATGTTATAGAAAAATACATATAAAAAAAGAAACAGATAACAAAAATTAGATTTGTGGAAAGAAGAACTTATAAAAATATGAAAAAGAATATATTGAGAATCTTAATACTTTTATTTAAAAATACCAAAAATTAAAAAAATAGAAAAATACTAAAAATAGAGGAGAAGATAATAAATGAACAGATTTATAATCAGTCAAAGAACTATATACATTCTATTTTTAAATTCGATTTATGATTATGCTGGAAATTCTATATGTCCAATTTGTGAGAAAAACTCTTTCAGAAGATAAAATTGAAATTGATCACATATTACCTAAAGGAAAAAGGTTTTTTTCATTTTGCAATTACACCAATTAATTTAGTTAGAATTTGTGGTGAATGTAATAATAATAAAGGAACTAAAATAACTGATGTACATCCTTATCATAATTATATAAATATCAAGTCTTTTATTAAATGTATTCTAGAAAAAAATATGAAACCTCGAATTGAAATATATTTAAGGAATCAAGAAGATGAAAAATTATTTTCTTAGAGTTAAAAAGATTTATAAAGTTATATAAATTAGATGAAATTTATACAAAAAAATTCAAAAATCAGTTAAAAAAATATTATAGCTATTTATAGTAAGCAAGATAGAGAAATAACTTTAAATAACGAAGAATATAAAAAAATTTGACAAATAAGAGAGTAAATTTTGATAAAAAAATTGTATAAAAAAAGAATTTCAGAAAAAGAAATAAATAGATTAAAGGGAAATTTTTTTTATAATGAAGATATCAATGCTAAAAAGTTTTGAATATCTTATCTATGAAGCTTTTATTAGAAAAATTTTGATGATATAATTAATGAGTTTATATACGAAATAGAAAAATTTTAAACCAAGAAATGGAATGAAAAAAACAGCCACTAAAAAAACGGTATTATAGAAATTATTAGAGATTTATAATTAAGAAAGAAGAAATAAAAAAATGAAAAATTAGAAAAGCAACAATTAATGATTTAGAAGAATTGACAAAAAAATAGAAGCAGAGTGTTTTTCCAGCTACAGAGGCAGAACTGAAGAGAGTTTTCGTGGGAGATTGGAAGTTTATCCAGATTTTTGGATTTTTGGAAAATGAGAATGGTAAAATTATTTCATTTGTAAAATGGGATGGCTACGAATGATGAAATTTTTGACAGATGAAATGTTTGAAAAATCCTAATTTACATGATGAAAATGGTGATTGGCAGATGATTTTTTTGGAGTGAACACGCTTCCAGAATTTAGACGGAGAGGTTATGCTGAGAAAGTTTTGAGAAAAAGTTGTGGAAGATGCGAAAAAGTGCTGGAAGAAAGGGTGTTGTATTGACTTGTAAAGATAGGCTTGTTCCATTTTATGGGAAGATCGGGTTTGTGAATGAAGGGGTATCGGAGTCAACTCATGGGGGTGCGGTTTGGTATAATATGAGGATTATTTTTTTAAAAAAATTAAGAAATAAAAAAAGTAGTATCGCTAAAAAAATAGTTAATGTGATATAATAGATTATAAAAATAGAAAAGAACGGAGATGAGAAATGGCAACAGGTGGAATAGAGACTTTTATAACATTTGGAGTATATTTACTATTTCTGATGGCGATAGGAGTATATTTTTTTATGTGAAAACGGATACTCACGAGGAATATATTTTAGGTGGAAGAGGTGTAGGTTACTGGGTAACAGCAATGTCAGCTCAAGCAAGTGATATGAGTGGATGGTTATTGTTAGGATTGCCAGGAGCCGTTTACTTATCAGGATTAAAGCAAGTCTGGGTTATAATAGGATTAATAATAGGAACTTATATAAATTGGAAAAATAGTAGCACCAAGATTGAGAATGCAGACAGAAGAACACGAAGCATTGACAATTCCAACATTTATATCAAAAAAATCAAATGACACGAAAGGTTATGTAAAAAAACCTTTTCAGCAATTGTAATTTTATTTTTTTCTTTACAATTTACTCGGCATCAGGATTGGTTTCAAATGGAAAGTTATTTGAATCGTTATTGGGAATTGATTATAAATTAGGAGTATTAGTAGGTGGAGGAACCATAATATTTTATACGTTTTTAGGTGGATATTTGGCAGGAGTTTGGACGGATTTCTTTCAAGGAATATTGATGTTTTTTGCAATTATAATTGTTCCAGTTGCAGCATATTTTGTAGTTGGAGGAAGTAGCGCTATTGATGTTGCAATGACTCAAAAGCATATTTCACTTAACTTGTTGAAATATCCAGAAGCACTTAGCATACCGGTAATTATTTCTGGATTAGGTTGGGGTCTTGGATATTTTGGACAGCCACACATAATTGTAAAGTTTATGAGTATAAAAAGTGTAAATGAACTTTGGAAAGCTAGGTTAATCGCGATGGTATGGGTTATAATTTCATTGGTTTGTTCTATTGCAATTGGTATTACAGGAATTGCTCTTTTCAAAAATGTTCAAGATCCAGAAAAAATTTTCATTTACATGATAGGAAAAATTATTCAATCCTTGGATAGCTGGTATTTTATATGCGCTGATTTTATCAGCAATAATGTCAACAATTTCAGCACAATTGTTAGTTGCGTCGAATACCTTGACTGAAGATTTTTTTATAAATATATTGTTAAAAGAGAAAAAACGAATAAAGAACTTATTTGGGTTGGGAGAATTTGTATTATAATTATTTTTTTATAATCGCAACATCGTTATCAATGAACCCAAATTCAGAAGTATTGTCGTTAGTTTCATATGCGTGGGCAGGTTTTTGAGCTGTATTTTCTCCAGTAATTTTATTTATTTTGTACAAAAAAAGAAATGAACTGGAAAAAAATATTTTGATTTCAATGATTGTCGCTACAATTACAGTAATTTTCTGGAATCAAAGCGGACTTGGTAAAAACAATTTATGAAATTGTACCAGGATTTTTTTGGTAAATATGATTTGTTTGTATATTTTGGAAAAAAATTTAATAAGAGTAAAAAAATAAAAATATAAAAAAAGACTGATTTTAAAATTTAGAATTCTAAAATAGTCTTTTTTTATATATTAAGGTTCTTTTATTCTTAAAAATATTAAATGCTTTTTTTATAAATTAAGATTGACGAGTACCTTTTTTTGTTGTGGTCTTTTTGTTTTTTTCTTTATATTTTCTAACTTGTCTTTCCAATCTGTCGGATAGATCATCAATTGTCGCATATAAGTCTTTATTTTCAGCCTCTATTTTTTTATTTTTTTGTACCACTTGCAAAAAAACTAATCCATCAGCTTTGTGAACTGGACCTTCAGATTTTGTATCTTCGACAGTCAGAACAACATCGATTTCTGTGATAGCATCTGAATACTTGGAAATTCTGCTTATTTTTTTCTTCAGTATAAGTTTTAATTGCATCTGTGACTTTAAGTTGTTTTTCCACTAATAATGATTTTCATAAATCATCACATCCTTTCATCTATGTCAATAATATTGTACCTTGAAAAATTCAAAAATGTCAATAGCGAAAAATAAAATAATTAAAAATTTTTTTAGTAAAAATATTGTAAAAATTTTTATTAAATTAAAGAAAAAAATAGGAAATGGAGATTTAAGAAATATTGTGAAAGTATACTATGAAGAAAGAAACTTATTTTGGCACAGAAATAATTTTTTTGGTATTGAAAAAAATAGTAAAATTTTGTTATACTTTTTAATAGGTAGGAATTTTACAGCAATACAAGATTTTTTTAAAGGGAAATATTTTATTGGAGGAAAGATGAAAAAAAGATTTTTTTGTCAGAAGAGCGTTCAGGATATTTTTTTTACTAGACAAATTGTAAAATTGTCTACTTTGTTATATAAAAAAATATAAAAAAATTAAATATACAAATATATGAAAAAAATCTGGGTAATCTTTTTGCTTGGATTTTTTTATTTTTTTATAAAAATATAAAAATATAGAAGGAGAGATAAAGATGAATTATAGAATCTTTGTGGAAAAAAAGAAAGATTTTAGAGTAGAAGCACAGAACTTGTTCAGCGACTTGAAGGAAAAATGTTGGAATAAGTGGACTTAGCGATGTAAGAGTTCTGAATATTTATGATGTGTTTAACTTGGGTGAAAAATGATTTGGAAAAAAATTGGAAAGAACGGTATTTTCAGAAATAAATGCTGACAATGTCTTTAGATCGTTGGATGAAGTATTTGAAGAAAAAAATTCAGAAAATGTATATTTTTTTCAGTGGAATTTTTGCCAGGGCAATATGACCAAAGAGCAGATTCTGCAATTCAATGTGTAAATTTATTAATTGATAAAAACAATAATATTAACGTAAAAAAAGTGGGAAATTGATAATTTTATACGGAAAAAAATTTCTCCTGAAGAACTTGCTAAAGTAAAAAAATACTATATAAATGAAGTTGAAGCAAGAGAAAAGGATTTGAATGTTTTAAGTGAAAAATGTTGAAAATGAAAAATAAAGACGATGTTATTGTTTACGATGGATTTACTGAAAAAAACAAAAAGAAGAAATTGCAGATTTAAAAGATAAATTGGAACTGGCAATGACAGTAAATGACTTGCTATTCATTCAGGAATATTTTAAAAAAATGAGGAAAAAAAGAAATCCTACAGAAACTGAAATTCGTGTTCTTGACACTTACTGGAGTGACCACTGCCGACATACAACTTTTTGAAACAATCATTGATGACATTAAAAATTGAAAATGAAACTTATAAAAAAATATCATCGAAAAGGCTATTAGCGAGTATTTAGAAAGCAGAAAAATATGTTCATGCCGACAGAATTTCTAAAAAAAGCCTATGACTCTTATGGATCTTGCTACAATTTTTTTGGAAAAGAGCAGAGAAAAAAATGGAAACTTGCCAGATTTGGAAGTTTCAGATGAAATAAATGCCTGCTCGATTTATATTGATGTGCCGATTGAAAAGAACTGATGAAGATGGAGAAAAGAGCATAACTACAGAAAAAATGGATTTTGCAGTTTAAAAATGAAACTCATAATCACCCAACAGAAATTGAGCCATTTGGTGGGGCTTCTACTTGTATTGGTGGAGCAATTCGTGATCCGTTATCTGGAAGAACTTATGTTTATCAGGCTGTAAGAATTAGCGGTTCTGCTGATCCAACTGAAAAAAATTGCAGATACAATGGCTGGAAAAATTGCCTCAAAAGGTTATTACACAAGTGGCGAGACACGGATTTTCATCTTATGGAAACCAAATTGGACTTGCGACAACTCATGTAAATGAAATTTATGATGAAGGCTACAAAGCTAAAAAGAATGGAATTGGGACTTGTTGTAGGAGCAAAGCCTGCTGAAAAATATTATCCGTGAAAAAGCCTAAAAAAATGGAGATGTTGTAATTTTTACTTGGTGGAAGAACTGGGAAGGATGGAATTGGTGGAGCAACTGGTTCATCTAAGGAGCATACAACAGAATCTTCTGAAAAAAATCAAGTGCAGAAGTGCAAAAAGGAAATGCAATTGTAGAAAGAAAAAAATTCAAAGACTTTTTCAGAAACAGAAATGTTACAAAAATTAATTAAAAAAATGTAACGATTTTTGGAGCTGGAGGAGTTTCAGTCGCAATTGGGGAACTTGCTGATGGACTTGAAATTGACTTGAATAAAGTAAGAGTGAAATATATCGGGTTAAATGGAACGGAACTGGCTATTTCAGAGTCACAGGAAAGAATGGCAGTTGTTATTGAAAAACAAAAATTTAGATAAATTTATAGAATTTGCAAATGAGGAAAAATTTGGAAGCATATCAAGTGGCTGAAATTAATGATTCAAATAGACTTGTTATGAAATACAATGGAAAAAGCGATTGTTGATATTTCAAGAGATTTCCTAAATACAAATGGGAGATGCTTCAAACATTAATATTACAATTGAAAATACGCCAAAATTGAGCTTGAACAGAGAAATTGAAGGAAATGACTTTAGAAGCAAATTTGTAAATAATTTGAAGGATTTAAATGTAGCTTCACAAAGAGGACTAGTTGAAACTTTTGATTCAACAATTGGAGCAACTACTGTATTAATGCCATTTGGTGGAAAATATCAATTAACTCCTGCAGAAGTTTCGGTGCAAAAAGTATCAGTAATCAATGCAGAAACTGATGTCGCTTCAATGGTTGGATATGGATACAATCCTTATGTGGCAAAACAAAGTACATTCCACGGTGGTGCTTATGCTGTAATTGAATCAATGGCAAAAGTTGTCGCTGGTGGAGGAAATTATAAAAATATCAGATTTACGTTCCAAGAATATTTTGAAAGATTGGGACAAGATTCTAAAAAGTGGGGAAGACCATTATCAGCATTATTAGGAGCATTGCACATACAAAAAAAGCCTTTTGGATTACCTTCAATTGGTGGAAAAAGATCTCGATGAGCGGAACATTTAATGATATTTCTGTACCGCCAACATTGGTATCGTTTGCAGTAAGTGTTACAGATGCGGAAAATGTAATTTCTAGCGAATTTAAAAAGGCTGGAAACAACGTTTACTTGATTACAACTCCAAATGATGAAGATGATTTGCCAAAACTTGATGAATTAAAGGCAAACTTTGACTTTGTGACTGAAAAATATTAGAAATAAAAAAGATTGTTTCCGCTATGGCTGTTAAAAAAATGGTGGAATTGCCGAAAGCATTGCAAAAAAATGGCATTTGGAAATAAACTTGGTGTAGATGTTGCAAAGAGATCTTTCTGAAAATGAATGGTTTAAAGTAAATTATGGAGCATTTATTGTAGAAATTGCTGGAAATATTGAAAATAAAAAAATGCTGTTTTACTTGGAAAAAGTTATGGATAATGCGAAAAATTTCTATAAATAACATAACTTTTGACTTGGATGAATTAATTGGAACTTGGGAAAGTAAACTTGAAAGAATATTCCCAACTAAAAAAAGAAGTTGAGGAAGAACATAAAATTGCACATTGTAAAGGTGTAAAATATGAAAAAAATCGAAAAAGATTGAAACTCAAAAATATAATTAGCAATATTTCAAACGCTTATGCGAAACTAAGAGTATTTATTCCAGTATTCCCTGGAACAAACTCAGAATATGACTTGGAAAGAGCATTTAATAGAGAAGGTGGACTTGCAAAAATTGGTGTATTTAATAACTTGTCACATAGCAATATTTTAAGTTCAATTGATAATTTTGTTAAAGAAATTAATAATTCGCAAATATTGATGCTGCCTGGTGGATTTAGTGCGGGAGATGAACCAGATGGATCGGCTAAGTTTATGGTTGCTGTATTGAAAAATAAAAAAGTTAAAGAAGCAGTGGAAAATTTATTGAAGAGAGATGGATTAATTTTAGGAATTTGTAATGGATTCCAAGCGTTGATTAAATCAGGATTGTTACCTTACGGAGAAATTCGTGAATTAAATGAAACTTCGCCAACATTGACATTTAATACAATTGACAAACATATGTCGAAAATTGTGCAAACAAAAATTATTACAAATAATTCACCTTGGTTAGCTAATATGAAAGAAGGAGATATTCATTCAGTAGCGATTTCTCACGGAGAAGGAAGAATTGTTATTACAGAAGAAGAATACAAGAAATTATTTAAAAAAATAATCAAATTGCAACTAAATATGTTGATTTGGATGGAAATTCGACAATGGATTCACAATTTAATCCAAATGGTTCTTATTATGCGATTGAAGGAATGTTGGCATATAATGGTAGAATCTTTGGTAAAATGGGACATTCTGAAAGAAAAAGGTAAAAATGTTTATAAAAAAATATTTATGGAGATAAAGAACAAAAATATCTTTAGAAATGGAATTAAATTTTTTTAAATAAGGAAAAGGAGAAAGTAGAAAATGAAAGTAGCAATATTTTTTTTGGAAGTCAGTCAGATACTGACAAAATGAGAGGTGCAAGCAAATTGCTTTGAGAGAATTTGGGATTGAGTTTGAGGCTTATGTATTGTCGGCTCACAGAGTTCCTGAAAAAAATTGGAAGAAGTTTTGGCTGATGTTGAAAAAAAGAGGTGCAGAAGTGATTATTGCTGGAGCTGGACTTGTAGACATTTACCTGGAGTTATTGCTTCAAAAAAACAATACTGCCAGTAGTTGGAGTGCCTTTAAATGGTGCACTTGAAGGATTGGATGCACTTTATTCGATTGTTCAAATGCCAAAAATCTATTCCAGTAGCAACTGTTGGAATTAATAATTCATACAATTCAGGAATGTTAGCTGTGCAAATTCTTGCAATAAAATATCCTGAAATTAGAGAAAAAAATTGGTTACATTTAGAAAAAGAAATGAAAGCTAAATTTATTGCTGATAATGATAAAAAAAGTTGAGTTATAATTTGTAATAGACTTATTCAAAAAAATTATATGTATTTATAATTTAATAAAACAAATATTTTGAAGCAAGAAGTATTGATATTGACCCCTTGTGGAAATAAAAAAATTCAAGTTATTGAACAATATAATATTTATTTGATATGATTTAAAAAAATAAAAAAATGGAGGAAATAAAAATGGAAAAAAAGAGAACAAATTTATGAAGGAAAAGCAAAATCAATTTTTGCAACAGATAATGCGGATGAAATAATTATGTATTTTAAAGATGATGCGACTGCATTTAATGGAGTAAAAAAAGATCAATTGGAAGATAAAGGAATTTTTGAATAATAAAAATTTCTACATTACTTTATGGATATTTGATTAAACATGGTGTAAAAAAACTCACTGGATTAAAAACTTTGAATGAAAGGGAACAACTTTGTAAAAAAAGTGGAAATTGTGCCTTTGGAAGTAATTATTAGAAATAGAGCAACTGGAAGTTTTGTAAAAAGATATGCGGCTGAAGAAGGAAAAATCTTTAAAAGACCTACTTTTGAATTGTCTTACAAAAATGATGATTTAGGAGATCCATTATTGAATGATGATCACGCTTTGGCATTGGAATTGCTTACTGAAGAAGAATTGGCTGAAATTAAAAAAACAAACTTTCTTGATTAATGATTTGTTGTCTGCATTATTTGATAAAATGAACTTGATTTTAGTGGATTATAAAATTGAGTTTGGAAGAGATAAAGATGGAAATATTTTACTTGCAGATGAAATTAGTCCAGATTCAATGAGACTTTGGGATAAAGATACACTTAAAAAATTGGATAAAGATAGATTTAGACAAGATTTAGGAGACGTAATGGGTGCTTATCGTGAAGTTCTTCGTCGTATGGAAGAAGTTTTAAAATAAATTAAAAAAATAAATTTCTGAAATCATATATTAGCAAGGGGTCTTGACCCCTTGTCATTTAAATAAAATAAAAAATATTGATAAAGTATAAACTAAACTGTTTATAACAAAATGGAGGAAAACTACAAATGATTAAGAGCTTGAATGAAGAATGTGGAGTTTTTGGAGTTTTTGGACACCACGAAGCAGCAAGACTTACTTATTATGGATTGCATAGTTTGCAACATAGAGGACAAGAAGCAGCAGGAATTGTAGTAAGTGACGGTAAGCGTGTGAATGGTCATCGTGGGCCTGGACTTGTGTCGGAAGTATTTAACGATGATAGAATTTTTAACCGTTTGCAAGGAAATTGTGCTATTGGGCATGTTAGATATGCGACTTCTGGAAGTAGCAGCGGTCGTAATATTCAGCCATTCTTGTTCCAATTTTTTGACGGAAGTATCGCTTTTGGCACACAACGGAAATTTGATTAATGCGAAAAAATTAAAAAGAGAATTGGAAAAACACGGTGCGATTTTTCATTCTACATCAGATACAGAAGTGTTGGTTCATTTGATTAGAAGAAGTAAAGAAAAAGATTTTTTGAGCCAATTGAAAGATGCATTAAGACAAGTAAAAGGTGGATTTTCTTTCTTAGTTCAAACTCAGACAGAATTGTACGGTGCAGTTGACCCTTTTGAATTTCGTCCTTTAATTTTAGGAAAAAAACAAAAAAATGGAGCATATATTTTTGGCGAGTGAAACTTGTGCGTTGGAAATTGTTGGAGCGGAATTTGTTAGAAATATTAGATCTGGAGAAGTTGTAATCATTGATAAAGACGGATACAGAATTGAAAAATATACTGACGATACTTCGACTGCGATTGCGGCGATGGAATATGTGTATTTTGCAAGACCTGATTCGGATATTTCAGGAATAAATGTACATTCAGCTCGTAAAAGATGCGGAAGAAGATTGGCACAAGAAGCACCTGTTGAAAATGCAGATATTATAATTGGAGTTCCAAATTCGTCATTGTCAGCAGCAAGTGGTTATGCAGAAGAAAGCGGAAAACCTTATGAAATGGGATTAATCAAAAACCAATATGTAGCGAGAACATTTATTCAGCCAACTCAAGAATTGAGAGAACAAGGTGTTAGAATGAAACTTTCTGCTGTAAAAGGTGTCGTAAAAGACAAAGTTGTAGTTATGATTGATGATTCAATAGTTCGTGGAACTACTTCAAGCCGTATTGTTCAGTTATTGAAGGAAGCTGGAGCAAAAGAAGTTCATGTAAGAATTGCATCACCAGAATTTAAGTTTCCTATTTTTTACGGAATTGATGTGTCAAATTCATCAGAATTGATTTCGGCAAATAAAACTGTTGAAGAAGTGAGAGACTACATTGGTGCAGATTCATTGGCTTTCTTGAGTATTGACGGATTAATTGATTCAATAGGACTTAATTTTGATGCACCATATACAGGACTTTGCATGGAATGTTTTAATGGAGATTATCCAGCTGGATTGGGAGATTACGAAGAAGAATTTTACGCTTCATTGACACCAATTCAAAAAGAGGCTTTGAAAGAATTAGAAAAATAAGGTGAAAAAATGTATATAGTAAGTTTAAATTATGTAAAAGCAGTAAGTGAAGTTGAAAAATATTTAGAAGAACATATAAAAAATTTTTTTTGGAAAAAAATATTATGAAATGGGAAAAATTTATTTGTTCAGGAAGAAAAAAATCCTAGAACAGGTGGTGTAATTTTTGCTAAATGCAGAAAAACTTTGGAAGAAGTTAAGAAAATAATTTTCAGAAGATCCGTTTAATATAAAATGGAATTGCAGAATATGAAATTACAGAATTTTTTTCCCTACAAAAATATGCAGAAGATTTTCGCAAACTTTGTAAAAATAAAAAAATAGAGATTTAATTTAAAACAGGAGGATAAAGAATGTCAATTTCTTATAAAGATTCAGGAGTAGATAAAGAAGAAGGATACAGAAGTGTTGAGAAAATAAAAGAAAGAGTAAAAGCAACTTACAACAAAAATGTTATGAACGAATTGGGAAGTTTTGGAGCTTTATACAAATTAGGAGAATACAAAAAGCCAATTTTAGTATCTGGAACTGATGGAGTTGGAACAAAATTAAAAGTTGCATTTGAAACAAATAAATATGATACAGTTGGAATTGACTGTGTTGCAATGTGTGTAAATGATATTTTGTGTCACGGAGCACAACCATTATTTTTCTTAGATTACCTAGCTTGTGGAAAATTGGACTCAAATGTTTCTTCTGAAATAATTAAAGGTGTTGTAGAAGGTTGTCTTCAAGGAGATTCAGCTTTAGTAGGTGGAGAAACTGCTGAAATGCCTGGATTTTATGCAGATGGAGAATATGACATTGCAGGATTTGCAGTTGGTGTAGTTGAAGAAGAAAAAATGGTTAATGGAAGTAAAGTTCAAGAAGGAGATGTAATTGTTGCAATTCCTTCAAGTGGAGCTCACAGTAACGGTTTTTCATTATTAAGAAAATTATTCACTAATTTTAACGAAGAATTCAATGGAAAAACAATTGGAGAACATTTATTGACACCAACAAAAATTTATGTAAAACCAATTCAAAAAGTTATGGAAAAAGTACAAGTGAACGGAATGGCTCACATAACAGGTGGAGGACTTATTGAAAATGTTCCAAGAACTATACCAGATGGACTTTGTGCAAACATCGAAAAAGCGAAAGTAAAAGTTCATCCATTGTTTAAAACACGAAACATTCTCAAGAGTTCCAGAAGAAGAAATGTGGGGAACATTCAACATGGGAGTTGGATTTGTTGTTATCGTAAATAAAAATGATGCTCAAACAGTTATTGATATTTTAGCTGAAAATGGAGAAGAAGCCTATGAATTAGGAACTATTGTTAAAGGTGACGAAAAAAATTAATTTATATTAAAAAAATAAAGATGATAAAAATAAATTTAAAGAGAGTGAAAAAAATGTCTAATAAAAATAAAAAAAGAATAGCAGTTTTAGTTTCTGGTGGAGGGTCGAACTTACAGTCAATTATTGACAACATTGAGCAAGGGAACTTAAATTGTGAAATTTCTTATGTAATTGCAGATAGAGAGTGCTATGGACTTAAAAGAGCAGAAAAACATGGCATAAAAAATGTTTTGCTTGACAGAAAAGTATTAAAAGAAAAATTGTCTGATGAAATTAGTAATGTTCTTGAAAATGATGACGAAAAGACAGATTATATCGTATTAGCAGGATATTTGTCGATTTTATCGCCAGAATTTATAAAAAAATGGTCAAGAAAAATTATAAATATCCATCCGTCATTGCTTCCAAAATTTGGTGGAAAGGGAATGTATGGAATGAATGTTCACAGAGCAGTTATCGAAGCAAAAGAAACTGAAAGTGGTTGCACAATTCATTTTGTTGACACAGAGAGTTGACTACTGGGTGAAAATAATTTTGACAAAATAAAAGTTCCTGTACTAAAGTGATGAGTACATCTGAAATTTTGCAAAAAGAGGGTGCTAGAGAAAGAGCATATTTTTGCTAATTAGAGGAATTAAGAAGTTAATTGAAAATTATCTTAATTATTTGGAAAGTTAAAGTAAAACTGGACAAAACATGGATATACAAAGAAATATTATAGTTTCTTTCTCTTATTATATTTTATTTATAGGTAAGGGTCTTAACCCTGCTAACATTATAATAAATTCACTATTTAAATGGGAGACAGTATAAGCTATTTATGTTATACATTATTTTGAAAAATCAGAAAAATATGGTAAAATAAGACTGTAGAAAAAAATTCCTACCACTATAAGAAATGAAAATGAGAAGAAAAATCCACTCAAAAGTCAATAAAAATGAGTATAGGAGTTACGGAAAATGCTACAGCAAAAATAATAAAAATTAAGCAAAAATGTGATTTTAATATCTGAAAAATCTCTGTAACACTCAATAACAAAGGATTTTTCTCAAAAGGACGAGGTTAAAGTAGAGCATCCATTAAAACAAGGATTGAAACTTTTACTCTTCAGATACAACGTTGATAAATTCTAGGTTAAGTAGAGTATCCATTAAAACAAGGATTGAAACCATTTCTTACATTAGAAGAAGCACTTAATCAAAAGAAGTTAAAGTAGAGTATCCATTAAAAACAAGGATTGAAACTTTGAATACTATTTCTTTTTCAAATTTATGTTAGAAGTTAAAGTAGGTATCCATTAAAAACAAGGGTGAAAACAACTTTTTATAAGGTTGTTTTTGATTATTGTCAAATATGAGAAAAAGCATAGAGAGCACACAAATTTTTGTATATCTCTCTATTTTATTTATTATAAAGTGTATAATTTCAAAAAGTTTTCAAATTATCTTGAGTAAACTTTTTGTCAACTTAGCAATTCTTTTCTGCTAGTTCATCAGTTAATACGCCTTCTTTTAATCTCCATTGCCAGTTTCCGCTAGCAAGTCCAGGAGTATTGATTCTAGCTTCACTTCCTAATCCTAAGAAATCTTGGATTGGAACGATTGCCATGCTTGCGACAGAACTCCATGCAGCTCTTATTGCATCCCAATGAATTTCATCATCAGATCTTGAATTTAAATAGTCTCTTGCAAATTGCTTATCGTCTTCATTGGCTTTTGTGAACCATCCGATTAATGTGTCATTATCGTGAGTTCCTGTATAAACTACACAGTTTTTTGTGTAAGTATGAGGCAAGTAGTCGTTTTCTTCTTTAGAATCAAATGCAAATCCTAAAATTTTCATTCCAGGGAATCCAGTTGCTTCTCTCAAATCAATAACACCTTGCGTCATTGTTCCTAAATCTTCAGCAATTATAGGTAATTCTCCAAGTTCATTTTTAATGGCGTTAAATAAGTCCATTCTAGGTCCTGGACACCAAGTACCATTTTCAGCTGTTTTATCTCCATAAGGAACAGCCCAGTATTCATCAAATCCTCTAAAGTGGTCAATTCTTATGATGTCACAAGTGGAAAGGTTGGCTTTAACTCTGTCAATCCACCATTTGTAGTTTAATTCTTTTAATTTATCCCAGTTGTATAATGGATTTCCCCAAAGTTGTCCAGTAGCACTGAAATAATCAGGCGGAACTCCTGCAACTTTAACTGGTTTTTCTTTCTTCATCAAATAGGAAAAATTTCTGGATTTGCCCATGCGTCAGAGCTGTCAGCAGCTACGAAAAATAGGGATGTCTCCAATTATTTTTTTACACCATTTTCATTAGCATATTTTTTTTACAGCATTCCATTGTTTGAAGAATAAAAATTGAATAAATTTTTTTGATATTCAACTTCTTCTTTAACTGTTTCATAATATTTTTTTCCATTGCTTCAGGCTGTCTAGATTTAATATCTTCTGGCCATTCATTCCAAGGTAATCCGTTAAAATGATTTTTTTAAAGAGATGTACATTGCAAAAATCATTTAACCAGCTTTGGTTATGAGCTTTAAATTCTTCAAATAAATGTTTTAATTCTTCTCTTTCTTTATTTTTCTTTAGTGTTTTTTTGTAATTTTCGTATGCTTTTTCTCAATAAAGGATATTTTTTTGATTGTAAATAGCACCATAATCAACATTTTCAGGATTTTCTCCAAATGAAATTCCTTCTAAGTCAGATTGTGACAATAAATTTTTCTTCAACTAGCAAATCAAAAATCAATAAGATATGGATTACCAGCAAAAAGTAGAGAATGATTGGTATGGAGAATCACCATATCCTGTCGGCCCTAACGGGAATATTTGCCATAATTTTTGATTAGATTTTTTTCAAAAAAATCTACGAATGCAAAAAGCTTCTTTTCCTAAAGTTCCAATTCCATATTTCCCTGGAAGTGAAGTAGGATGTAATAAAAATACCTGAACTTCTTTCGAACATTTTTATGTCCTCCTTAAAATTATTAATAAAATTAAATTTTTTTATTTCTCACTTTAAATATACTATATTTTTATTTGAATTGTCAACATATACGTAAATGTAAATTTTTAAAAATTGTTAAAAAAATATTGAAAAATAAAGGATTTTTTTAGTCATTTAAATATTTGAATGAAATAAAAAAATTAATGAAATTTAAGGATGAATGTGGTATAATATATTTATAAAAATAGTTTTTAAAAAAATTTAAATAAATAAAAATTGTAAGGAAAGGTTGTAATTATGAAAATATTGACAATAAATGTACATGCATGGTTAGAAAAACCAAATGGAAAAAAATCGACATTTTAGCAAAGGCTATTGCTGAAAAAGCAGTATGATGTGATAGCAATGCAGGAAGTGAATCAGCTTATGAATAATCCTGTAATTTTTGATGATATAAGACAGGAAAAATTATGGATGGGTTCTTCTGGAAAAAAATTGCAGGAATATACAGATACAGATTATTATTATCATTGGAGTAATTCACATATTGGATATGGAAAAGTACAATGGAAGGAGTTGCAATAATTACAAGACATAAAAATAAAAAGAAGAAGATGAGTTTTACTGCACTTTTGCTCAATCAGTAAGAACAATTTCTTCAAGAAGAATTGTAAGTATAACAATTGACTATAACGGACAGGAAATTGAATTTTTACAGCTGCCACATGAATCTTCCAAACTGCGAAACTGAAGATATGGGAAAAAAAGTATTCAAAAATATCTTAACAAGAACTAAAAAAATGATAATTTGAAAAATATTAATGGGTGATTTTAATACAGATGCCATTGGAAGTTCTGAAGATTATAAAAAAATATCATATCTCAAGGATTGTTTGACACATATACTTTAGCTGAGAAAAAAAGATAGTGGAATAACAGTTGATAAAGAGTATTGATGGATGGGCTAATGATAAATCTCAAAAAAAGGATTGACTACATATTTAGTAACAAGGAAATAAAAAGTAAAAAGAAAGTAAAAGTTATTTTTTTAATAATGAAAAATAAAAAAATTGTTTTCAGATCATTTTGGAGTAGAAGTAGAAATAGAACTTTAATTTATTTGTAAAAAAATATACATATTCAAAAATCTAATAAAAACAAAAAAATTTAGATTATTATAAAAAAATTTAAAATGAAATAATAATAAGTTTGATAAAAAAATATAAAAAAATTCAATAAAAATAAAAATTTATAAAAAGCCAGTAATAATCGCTATTTTTTTTATGTAGCGATTATTTTTTGAAAAAAATGAAAAAAAGATATACGTAAATGTATTGACAAATCAAAAAAAGTGTGGTATATTTAAAAATAAGGGAAAAAAATAAAATTAAATATATAAATTTTTTTAGGAGGTACTCAATCATGATGAAAAAAATTCAGCGATTTGGTGGAGCAATGATGGCGCCAGTTCTATTATTTGCATTCACAGGGATAGTCGTAGGAATAGCATCACTATTTACGAATCCACAAGTAATGGGTTCAATTGCAAAAGAAGGGACAAACTGGTATAAATTCTGGTTTGTGATAAGTGAAGGTGGTTGGACAGTATTTAGACAAATGCCGTTATTGTTCGCAATCGGATTACCAATCAGCCTTGCAACTAAAAACAAATGCAAGAGCATGTCTTGAAGCGTTTTGCTTTATATACAACTTATAATTATCTTGTAGCAGCAATGCTTACACAATGGAGTTTCTTTGGTGTTGACATGAGTCAAGAAGCTGGAGGAACAAGTGGACTTGCAATAATTGCTGGAGTAAAAAAACACTTGATACAAACTTATTTGGTGCAATTATAATTTCTGCAATAGTAGTTTATTTACATAATAAATATTTTTGATAAAAAAAGTTACCAGACTTTTTAGGAGTATTCCAAGGAACAGTATTTGTTTATATTATTGGTTTCTTAGTAATGCTTCCATGTGCTTTCATAACTGCACTTTGTTGGCCAAAAAGTTCAAATTGGAATTAATAACTTACAACAATTATTAAAAAGTTTCAGGACCAATTGGAGTATGGATTTATACATTCCTTGAAAGAGCATTGATTCCAACAGGATTGCATCACTTTGTATATACACCATTTATATTTCGGACCAGCAGCAGTTCCAGGTGGAATTCAAACTTATTGGGTTCAACATATAAGTCAATTTGCTCAATCTACAAAAACCTTTAAAAAGAAATGTTCCCACAAGGTGGATTTGCATTACACGGTAACTCAAAAAAATCTTTGGTTCAGTAGGTATCGCACTTGCAATGTACTCAACTGCTAAACCTGAAAAACAAGAAAAAAAGTAGCAGGATTGTTATTACCAGTTTTATTAACTGCAATAGTTTCAGGAATTACAGAACCACTTGAATTTACATTCTTATTTATAGCACCAGTATTATTTGGATTACACGCAGTATTAGCTGCAACAATGTCAACATTGATGTATATGTTCGGAGTTGTAGGAAACTTTGGAGGAGGATTCTTAGACTTTATGTTCTTAAACTGGATTCCAATGTTTAAAAACCACAGTGGAACAGTAATTACTCAAATTGTAATTGGATTAATCTTCACATGTATTTACTTCGTATTATTCAGATTCTTAATTTTAAAAATGGATTTAAAAACTCCAGGTAGAGAAGATGATGATGAAGAAATGAAACTTTATACAAAAGCTGACTATAGAGCTAAACACGGTGAAGGTGGAGCACAAAGGTGCAGCTGCCGCAGCTGGTGGAGATGAATATGCTCAAAAAAAGGTGCAATCATTCTTGAAGCATTAGGTGGAAGAGAAAATATTGAAGAACTTAATAACTGTGCAACTAGACTTAGAGTAAGTGTAAAAGATGCAAGTAAATTATTACCAGATGCAGCATTTAAAGGCAGCAGGAGCTCATGGTGTAGTTAGAAAAGGAACAGCTATTCAAGTAATCATCGGATTGTCAGTACCTCAAGTAAGAGAAAGAATTGAAGACATGATGAAAAAAAGGGTAAAAAAATAAAATTTGATAAATAATAAATAATTGAAATTAAATTTTATAAAAATTTAAGAAAGAATTTTCAAAAAGTTAAAAAAATTTTTAAGTATAAAATTATAAGACTTACGAAAGTTCTTTCTTTTATATAAATTTATTTTTTTAATATTTATACGATTGGATTTGTTAAAGCATTTGAAAAAAATTTTCAAAAATAATAGAAAATAAAAAGAGGTTATTTCAAAAAAATGATATAACCTCTATTTTTGGTATAAAAATTATCTTTTGGCAATAGCAGTGAAAGTAAATTTTTCAGGATGATGAATAATAGTTTCATATTGAAATAATGTGCCGTTTGACAAATAGGCATGAGTTTCAATGACAACAACCATATTTATATCTTTTAATTTGAGATATTTTTTTGTTCTTCTGGAGTGATCTTTTCTGAAAATTAATATCTCTTCGAGAGTATCCAATCTTTAGTTTCAAATCCTTTTTCCAAATATTCATATATCGACTTTCTGGCAATCTCTTCATTCAAAAAAAGGTACAATTTTTCTGTCAAAAAAACTTGTGGAATAATTTAAAACTTCCCCATTTAAAGGAATTTGTACGGACAACTTTGTAGAAATCGGCACTTTCAGAAACTTGAAATTCTTTTCATTAATTTTTTTATCTCCCTGAACAATATATAAAGCTGATTAAGTCGGTCTCAAGATTAATATTTTTGAAGTTTATTGAGTTCCTGCACAGTTTGAATTGAAGTCAGAGAAATATTTTCCAAATTTTTTTCTCTAGAACAATTGATTTTTTTCCCTTCACTTTTTGAATAAAACCTTCAGATTCCAGCATAGAAAGAGCTTTTCTTACAGTAAGTTTAGAAAAAAATTGTATTCTTTTGCCAAATCATCTTCTTTTTTTAAAAAAATCTCCTGATTTTAATAATACCATTTTTCAATTTTATCTTTTATATCATAATAAACTTTTTCATATTTATTCATTTATATAAACCTTTCATATTATTTTTTTTATATATTATACAATAAATTGCTTTAAATAACAACTAAAAACAAAAAGATTTATATAATAATTATAAAAAATTTCAAAAAGATTTATATAAAACCTATTGACTTTTTTTAAAAAAATATGTTATAATTAATATCGAAATAAGAAAAAGAAAAAAATATATGATTAATAAATTATAGGAGATGGTTATTTATGAAAAAAATTTTCAATTGTAATCGCAGGTGGAGGGAGTACATTTACTCAGGGAATTGTTTTGATGTTGTTAGAAAAACTTGGAAAAATTTCCAATTAGACAAATAAAAATTTTATGATAATGACGCTGAAAGACAAGAAGTTATTGCAAAAGCATGTGATATTATAATAAAAGAAAAAAAGCACCTGATATTAACTTTTGTTTATACAACTGATCCTGAAACAGCATTTACAGATGTTGACTTTGTTATGGCGCATATAAGAGTTGGAAAAATATGCAATGCGTGAAAAAAAGATGAAAAAAATACCTTTAAAACATGGAGTATTAGGACAAGAAACTTGCGGACCTAGGAGGAATTGCTTATGGAATGCGTTCAATTGGTGGAGTTATTGAATTAGTTGATTTTATGGAAAAAATATTCGCCAAATGCTTGGATGTTGAACTATTCAAATCCTGCGGCAATTGTAGCAGAAGCAACTAGAAGATTGCGTCCAAATTCTAAAAATATTAAATATTTGTGATATGCCAATTGGAATCGAAATAAGAATGGCTGAAATGCTTGGATTGAAATCAAGAAAAAGATATGGTTATTAGATACTTTGGATTGAATCACTTTGGTTGGTGGACAGATATTAGAGATAAACATGGAAAAAGACTTAATGCCTGAATTAAAAGAAAAAAAGTTGCAAAAAAATAGGGTATAATGTAGAAATTGAAGGAGAAAAACACTGAAGCAAGTTGGAATGATACATTTACAAAAAGCAAGAGATGTATTTGCAGTTGATCCTACAACATTACCAAACACATACTTAAAAATACTACTTATTCCCTGATTATGTGGTAGAGCACTCAAACCCTAACCACACAAGAGCAAATGAAGTAATGGAAGGAAGAGAAAAATTTGTATTTGGTGAATGTAGAACAATCGCTGAAAAAGGAACTGCAAAAGATAGTAAACTTCATGTAGACGATCACGCTTCATACATAGTTGACTTGGCAAGAGCAATTGCTTATGATACAAAAGAAAGAATGTTGTTAATCGTAGAAAACGATGGAGCGTTATCAAACTTTGATCCAACTGCAATGGTAGAAGTGCCTTGTTTAGTAGGTTCAAATGGGCCTGAAAAAATTGTTCAAGGTAAAATCCCTCAATTCCAAAAAGGTTTAATGGAACAACAAGTTTCTGTTGAAAAATTAACAGTAGAAGCATGGATCGAAGGTTCATACCAAAAACTTTGGCAAGCAATTACATTATCAAGAACTGTGCCAAGTGCAAAAGTTGCAAAAGCTATTTTGGATGACTTGATCGAGGCTAATAAAGATTTCTGGCCAGTTTTGAAATAACAGATTTGAAATAAATAATTTTTTTAGTGCTTGAAATGTTAATTAATTATGATATAATTATTTAAAAAAATAACCATTCAGCGTGGTATAGTAAAAATAAATTGCAAAAATAAAGGCGCTGCTATTGAAGTAGTGTCTTTTTATGATATAATTATTTATAAATTATTTTTATTAATCAGTTGTAAAAATAAATTTTTAAAAGGTTAAATAATGTCAATGTTCATTAACCAAAAAAGAAAAGTTATATTAATAAAAGTTTATAAATTGTTTATAAATTAAATATGAAGGAGAAAAATGGATATAAAAATTAGATAAAAAAATGGTGGAAAAAGAAGTTGGATATCAAATTTATCCAAGAAGTTTTTATGATAGCAATAACGATGGAATTGAGATTTGAATGGAATTACAGAGAAATTAGATTATTTGAAGAATTTGGGGATAACGCTTATTTGGGTTTGTCCAATTTTTAAGTCGCCAATGGATGACAATGGATATGGATATTTCAGATTATTATGATGTGAATCCTGAATTCGGGACAAAGGAAGATTTGGAAAAAAATTGATTGCAGAGGCCGAAAAAGAGGGATAAAAAGTAATTTTAGATTTGGTAATTAATCATACTTCTGATGAGCACGAGTGGTTTTGGAAGCATTGAAAAATCCTGAAAGCAAGTACAGAAATTACTATATTTTCAAAAGAGGAGAAAATGGATTGCCACCAACAAACTGGAGATCAGCATTTTGGAGGTTCTGCTTGGGAAAAAGTTGAAGGAGAAGCTGATGAAGATGGAAATGAAATGTATTACTTGCATTTATTTTACAAAAACAGCCTGACTTAAACTGGGAAAAATCCTGAAGTTAGGAAAGAGCTTTTATAAAATGGTAAATTACTGGTTGGAAAAAGGAATTGCCGGATTTAGGGTAGATGCAATAAATTCAATAAAAAGATGAAGATTATTTGAATTTACCAGTTGATGGGAGCAGACGGACTTGCCCATAATGTAAAATATACATTAAATCAGCCTGGAATTGAAGAATTTTTAAGCGAACTGGCAAAGGAAAACATTTAAAAAAATATAACTGTATGACTGTTGCAGAAACTCCAATGCTTGAATATGAAAGATATAATGATTTTATTGGGAAGATGGATTTTTCAATGATTTTTGACTTCAGCTATGCGATCTGGATATGACAAAAAGGTGGATTTTACTATTCATTGAGGATATTCCAACAATAGAGCTTAGGGATGCTATTTTTGAAAGTCAGTTGACTCAGCAAAAATATGGATGGGGAGCACCATTTTTAGAAAATCACGATTTGCCAAGAAGTTTGAATAAATTTTTTGGTGAAAAAGCGAATGAAACAAATGCAAAATTGTTAGCAAATGTATTTTTCTTTTTGCGAGGAACACCATTTATTTATCAAGGTCAAGAAATTGGGATGGATAATTTTGTGAGAAATGATATTTCTGAATTTGATGATATTGCAAGTAAAGACCAATATCAACGGGCTTTAGGAGAAGGATTTTCATCTGAAGAAGCATTATATTTTGTAAATAAACGAAGCCGTGACAATTCAAGAACGCCTATGCAATGGGGTAACAGCAAAAACGCTGGTTTTTCAAAAGATGAAAACTCAAAATCATGGATAAAATTAACAGGAAGCCAAGCCACAACAAATGTAGCAGACCAAATAAATGACAAAGATTCAATTTTTTCACACTACAAAAATGATTGATTTGAGACAAAAATAGGGAAATATTCAGATTGCTTGACTTTTTGGTGATTTCCTCTCTGTTCCGTTGGAGAATGAAAAATTTATGCTTTATGTGAGAAAATATAAAAATCAAAAAAGTTCTTTGTATCAGTAATTTTCTGAGTTGAAACAAGAAGTTAAATTAAGTGAAATTGCAAAAGCTCTTGGAGAAAAAGAAAATTAAAAATTGGAGAATTTTGATTAACAATTTTGATGGTTTTGAAAAATGATGGAGAGAAAGTTGTTTTTGAAGTGGTTTTCAAAGTTTGTTAGTTGAGATTTTATAAAAATATGAACTGCACCGAAAATTTATTTACAATTAAAGAGGTGTAGTTTTTATATTTGTGGAATTTAGTGTTATAAAAAATCACAGCTAATTTAACAACTGTGATTCTGAATTTTTATTTAAATAGATTATTCAACATCTCTAATTTCATTTTCACTCTTTGCCACAACAATTGTACAAACAGCATCTCCAGTTATATTTACAACTGTTCTGGAACATATCAATAATTCTATCGACACCAATTACAACTCCAAATTTCTCCAAGCGGCAATCCAGCTTGTTTTTAACACAAAGTGACAACATTAACATTCCAGCTCCTGGAACTCCTGCCTGTACTCGACTGAAGCTAGTACCGCTGTCAAAAATAATTCCAATATATTGTGTTGGTCCTAAATGGATGTTATAAAGATTTGCGATAAATACCGCCGCAACTCCTTGCATAATCGCAGTTCCATCCATATTTACTGTTGCTCCCAATGGAATTGTGAATGAGCTAATTTCTTCTGAAACACCGAATTTTTCTGATAATGTTTCAATATTTACTGGAATTGTCGCATTGCTGCTCGATGTAGAAAATGCTACTGAAATAACATTTAAAAAGTTCTTGAAAAACTTAATTGGATTCATTTTTGCCATACTTACAAGCATTATTTGATAAACTCCTGTATGAATTACAAAAGCTATTAATGTCACGACAACAAATCCTACTAATTTAACTAGCACATCCACTCCTGTTGAAGCAACCACTTTTGAAATTAGTGCAAAAACTCCAAGTGGAGCAACTTGCATTATAAGTTCTACCATTTTTAACACAAGTTCATTTGCTTCTTCAAGTAAAGTTTTTAAATTTTTAACTTTATCTCCTAAAGCTGTAATTGCAACTCCTAAAAGCAAGAAGAATATTATTATTGCTAACATTTTTTCCTCTGACATTGCATTTACGATATTTTTGGGAATCATATCAAGCAATACATCAATAAGTTTACTCTGCTGAGCAATTTCATATTCACCTTTGGAAGATTTCCATGAATCTGTTCCTTTTCCAACATTGGAAATTTAGCTACAAATAGTCCAATAGCTACGGCAATCGCAGTAGTTGCAAAATAAAAATCCTAAAACTTTTATCTCCACTCTTCTAAGTTTCTTTTACATCTCCAATGAGGCTGCTCCCGTCAGAGTGATATCGAAACAAGCACACGATCATAACTTTCATAAGATTGATAAACATTCCTCCAAAAACGCAAGAACTGAATCAATAACAATATCTTTTTACAAACGGATTAGCTGCAAAAAGGACTCAAAAATCATTCCAAATACAACTCAAGTGCCAGTCCAATCATAATTCTGGTTGTCAAGCCAAATCATAAACTTTCTAACGGTATAAAATACTGCCTCCTTTCCCAAATAGATATGCTATATTTTAACTTTTTATAGAAAATTTACAAAGTTATTTTAAAAAATTTACTATTTTTGGATATTTTGTTTTGTAAAGAGTGAATGTAAAAACATAACTACAATTATTATTAAATTTATTTTAATTTTAATATAATCAAAATCAAATATGGGGGTATATATAGCAGATTTAGTTTTTATACTAGTTAATTACAAATAATTATTAAATTAAAATTTTAAGGAGGAATAAAAATGAAAATTTTTACTATTAATGACTTTTTACTTCTATGGTAGCTTATGCAAGAGTTGGGGAAGTAGGAACTAAAACATTTGAAAATGTTATAGGCTATTATGAAAATGGAAAAATTAATAAGTTATAAACCGACAATAGCAGTAGTAAACGTTTTTATATAAGAATGATATACCATTATGCAGAATAGATGGTTTAAGATATAGAAATATAAAATTTTCTTATGTTACTAATGGAGAATTTAGTAACAAGGGAGGAGCTTAATGATGCTATAAATTATTTAAAAAATATAAACCTAGATGGTTATAATATTGATATTAATTATGATAATAGAACAATTTATACAAGATTAGACTATTAAGTAGCAAGGTAGTAAGGATAAATTATAATGGAGTAAAAATTTTAGGAGTATGTTTTATAAATTTCTGAGAGTATTTAAAAATTTATATTACATTACTCCCTAAAGTATATATTTTGCTTGATATATCGCATGATTTTTAGTTTTATTGAATTATCTAGTTTATTTAGTTGTTTCTGTGCTTTTTCAGAGTACATTAGACTATATTTCATTTTCCAACCCTAATTTTTTTATTAAATCTTCGTAGCTAATCCAGTTTTCTCTGTTGTCTTTTTCTTCTTCATAAGCCTCAACAGCCAATTTGTAGTCTTCTTCATCTTCGATTTTTCAAGAATTAAATCTAACATTACTCTGGTTTAAATTGATATTATTTTCCTTAACATAGTTATTTATTTTGTTCTCTATGTCAGGATTAGCATTTATAGAAACGGTTATCATTGATTTCACACCCTTTCTTGTTGTTTTAGTTAATAAAATTTTAATATAAAAGATAATAAAAAGCAACGAAAATATTTAATTAAATTATTTTATTTTAATACCTTCCAATTCCAACAAAAAAATCGTTTAATATGAAGTCCCCCGCCATAACCAACCAATTTTCCATCTGCACCAATCACACGATGACATGGAATAAAAAAATAGCAATTTTATTTCGATTATTCGCCATTCCAACTGCACGAATAGCTTTTTGGATTGTCAATTGCGATTGCAATATCTTTGTAAGAACGAGTTTCGCCATAAGGAATTTTTTCAAGAGCACTCCAAACAGAAATTTGAAATGGTGTTCCTTCTTTTCAAAAGTGGCAAATCAAAAATTTTTCGTCAAAAATATTCAAAAAGTTGTTTTTTTCGCTTGTTTAATCAGTTCAGTTTCACAAATTTTGAAAATCATTTATCTTTTTAAAATCTTTCAAAAATCAGATTCCCAAGTCAAATCTGTAATGTGAGAGTCATCTTCTGAGTTGTGACAATCCCAATTTTTCCAATCAGAGTGTTTGTTTCATAAAAATAGATGTTCTTTTTCATTGTTTTTACCTCTTAATTTTCATTTATAATAAAACTACTTTTAAAACTAAACTCAAAAAGTTATGGCTACTTACTTAAAATCCAAATGTATACAATTTTAGTAGTTTTGGTTTTTAAATAGGTTCGAAGTATACAATTGATTAAAAATTAACTTCAAATTACAAAAAAATTTTTTTCATGAATTATTCTCTCTCAAATTTTACTTCAAACTCTTTTCCAAAAAATGCAATTCCAATTTTTAAAAATATTGTCAATTCCAGCATTTTTCAAAATTGAAGTATACTCTTTTTCTTCAATTTGATTTAGTGCAACTTTCACATTCACTTAACAATTTTTCGTGAATCTTTTCTGAATTTAATTTCAAATTATCTATATTTATTGCTTTTTAATTCAATGATAATTCTTCTTTTTCTTTCAAAAAAATATTTTTAGGTTTCAAAAAGTAAATCGTATCGACCTTTTCCTGAAAAAATTATTTGATGAAATTTCATACTGCTTTTTAATTTTAAAAATTAATCCGAGTATTAATCCATGATAAAATTGTTCTTTATAGATTCCAGATGCATCAAAAAAATACTTGTATTTTCTAACAAAAATTTTATTCAATTCAATTTTAAAATTTTTAATATTTCCATTTTTTTAATGCATTGGTTAATTTTTGAAAAAAATTATTAGAATTTCCAAAATATACTTCAATAAACATATTTGAGAACATATTTAAAAATTTCTTCATTTGGAATTTTTAAAATATGTTTCTTCACTATTTTCATTATATTTTTCTAGATAATGTTAAATAACCGCTATGGAAAAAGAGATTCCAAATATTTTTTTCTCAAAATTAGCTTCTAAATTTCCAAAAGTCATGCTATCGTTAATTATTTCAAAAAATTTCTTCTTTTATTCAAAAGTTTTGAAAAATCATCAAAAATTTCTTTTTTTCATTTTTTTGTAAATATAGTTTTATAAATCCATTCTCACTTGTATTTACCCAATAAGGCTTCAATTTTTTTCATTTTTTTAAAAAAATTAATAATCGACCAAGGATTATAAACTTTTTCGCCAAATAAATATCCATTGTACCACTTCTGGACATCATTTAATTCATATTTTAAGTCAAAAATCTTCAAGAGATTTTTCAACTTCATTTTCCATAATTCCAAAAGTATTCTGTAAATTCATCATCTAAAATTGTGTGAACTTCTAAATTATTCAGTCCCGAAAAAGACATTTTTCCTTTGCAACTCGTAATATTCCAGTTAAAAATTCCCATTTCAAATAATTATTATCTTTCAAAAACTTTTCCATAAAAATGCTTTTAAAAAAACGCAATACATTTCTCATAATTTCCTTTTATGTAGGAATCAATTATTGGCTGGTCATATTCATCTATCAAAACAACAACTTTTTCCAGAGATTTCATACAAATATCTAGTCAAATTAAATAAAGAATTAATCCAGTCAGCATTATCTTTTTTTCAGCCAAATAGCATCAAAGTCTGCTAAATCACTTTGATTCAAATTATCTCTTATCAAATAAAAATTCGTTATATAGTAATTTTATCTCATTTTTTTAATCGTGTTAAATCCACTTTCCCAACTTTCAGCATCATAATTTTTGAAAGAAATAGAGATTACAAAAGAAATTTCCCTGTTTTTAAAAATATTCACTTTTAGAAATTTCTAAATTTTTAAATAATTTTCTGTTTTCGTCTTTATTTTTTTAATGTCAAAAAGTACTTTAACATCGAAATATTTAAGGTTTTTCCAAAATCTTCTCGGACGAGTAAATAATTTAACTTTAGAGCCGTCTTCTAAAAATATTTGCTATAAATTTTGTTTTATCAAAATAGTAGTAATTATTTTCGATAATCTCTTTAAAATCAGATATTCCGATAGGCAATTTCTTTTTGCAACTTTTTCATCTTCAGTACTCCCTCCTTTTTAATTTTTTTATTTATTAATAATTTATTGTTTTTAAGTAAGTGAATATATTATAATATGAATTGTAGAAAAAGTAAATTGTTTGGTTATTACAAAATAGTTTTTGAATTTGTAAAATAGATTGGATATTAAAATACAATAACTTTAGAATAAAAGTGTTGTATTTATTATATTATTGTAATTTGAAAAAGTAAAAGGGAGTAAAAATGAATTTATTTGACGAAGTATATGAAAAATAAAAAAAGCCACTTGCGTTTAGATATCGTCCGAAAAAGTTTGGATGATTTTTTTATGGTCAGGAAAAATTGGTTGGAAAGAATGGAATTTTAAGGAAGATTATTGAGCGTGGAAATTTTATGAATGCGATTTTTTGGGGATCACCGGGGACTGGGAAGACGACTCTTGCGGAAATTGTTGCTGAAAAAATGAAATTATCATTATGAATATTTGAATGCGATAAAGGCGTCTGTGACTGATATAAAGGACATTTCTGATAAGGCACACAAAAGATTTCATACGAACGGACAGCAGACACTTTTGTTTTTGGATGAAATTCATAGATTTAATAAGTTGCAGCAAGATTCGCTTTTGCAGGATTTAGAAAATGGGAATATTATTTTAATTGGAGCTACTACTGAAAAATCCTTATTATAATTTGAATAATGCGTTGTTGTCACGATGTATGGCATTTGAATTTAAAAAAATTGAGCGAAAAAGATTTGCTTAAAATTTTGAAAAAATATTAATGAAAAGAGAAAAATTGGAATTTCAGATGAGATTTTAAAAATATATTTCAGAAATTATTGAAGGAGATGCAAGACAGGCTATAAATATTTTGGAATTGATTGCAGAATGTTGGGAGTGGATTTTACGCTTGATGAAGTGAAGGAAGTGTTGAATACGAAAAAGTTTTATCACAAGACGGAAGATAAGTATAATACGGTTTCTGCGATGATAAAAAGTATTCGTGGGAGTGATCCTGATGCGGCAATTTATTGGATGGCAAAAAATGCTTTCTGGTGGTGAAGATATTTTTGTATATTGCTAGAAGGCTTGTAATTTTTGGCTTCTGAAGATATCGGACTTGCAAATCCACAGGCGTTACCAATTGCGGTGTCTGGACTTAATGCGGTAAAGGAGATTGGAATGCCAGAAGCAAGAATAATTCTCTCAGAAAGTTGCAATTTATTTAGCGATTTCTCCAAAAGAGTAATTCAGCTTATAATGCGATAAATTCAGCACTTAATCACGTTGAGAATGAAAAATTCAAGATGTGCCAACTCATCTTACAAAAGTTGGGAAAAAGATTATAAATATCCTCATAACTATGAAAAATCATTATGTTAATCAAGTTTATATGAATGAAAAATTAAGTTTTATGAGTTTGGAGAAAATAAGTTTGAGAGCGGCTAAGGAGTGGTTGAAGAAGATTAAGAGGATGGGAAATAAACTTTTTGATTTTTGTAAAGTAGTTGAAATAAAAATACTCAGATGGCGGATTACACCATTATTTGAGTATTTTTGAATATTTAATTGTCAGAATAATTATAATTTTGAGAAAACCTTAAACTTTTTGTAAGTTTTCGTATATCATACTGACAATCAAGATATTCGTGAGATTTTTCTTTAAATAATTGACTATCAGTAGATTTAAACATGGTATTGTCAGTGACATCATCATTAAGGAAAATTTTAATCATTTCAATTCTTAGAGTGTAATATTTTTTTAAGACGTTCTCTATAAAGTTCTAAAATTGTACAAGTTAAATTACATTTAATATTTTCTAATTTTGAAATATTATCTTGCGCTACTTTCAAGATTAGCCAAAAGCAACTTGTCTAGTCTTGATGATTAATCATATATGAATATTCAGGACGAAATTTATCGTCAGAAATAATTGAAAGTAATTCTTCAGTAATTCTTTTTATTTTCAGTATTATATTTTTATTTTCTAATTTTTCCTTTTTCTCTCTCTGTCTCTAGTCTTTCTTGTTCTTTGCACATCCTGCTCTTCTGTAGAAATATTTTTCAGAATATGTTTCTTGTGTTTGTTCAATTTCTTTATCAGAATTTTTATCTTTAAGCCAATTCATAATAGGACTTGGTGTAAAGATATATAGAAGTATAATCAAAACTCCAGAAAGGATAAGTTTTTCTTAATACTAGTTTTAGTTTGAAGAATTACTATAAAAAGTAACCAAGGAAATAATATAATAAAAAGGGCACCCCATCCTTCTATGATACCATCTTTTTATTTTGATTATTTTCAGTATTATTCATGTATCTCCTTTCAGCTTTTTATATTTTCAAAAACTAATTATTTTTATTTTGATATTCAGTATATTCGATAACTTTTCTTCTAAATATTTTTCTTCTGGAATAGTTGTATATATCTTCCAATGCGTACTAGCATCAGCAAATTTTATAAGTTCTTTTGAGCATATCAATTCTTAAAAATATAGAGTTTGATAAATACAGCTTTGACTTCATTTAAATTATTACAAAGCCAAGTTACATTTTATATTCTTTAATTTTTCAATAGAATATTGTGATTTGTTAATATTATTTACAGCAATCTTTTGCTCCTAAAATACTGTCATATGAATAATTATCTGCAATATAATTTGTCATTAGCTTAAAAATCCTGTCTAAAAGGTTTGTCATCATTTGAAACTATTGATAGAGATTTCACTTGATAATTGTTTAATTTCATTATCAACTTGTTTTTCTGTTTCTGCCTTTAATTTTGCTTCCTGTTCTAAATTCATTTTTCTTTTTGATTTTTCTAGTTCGTTAATTTTGGCTTCCTGTTCCAGTGTTGCAGCTTTTTCTTGTTCTAATTTTTAATTGTTCCTGTTTCTTCTTTTTCTTTAGCGATTTTTCTTCTGTACTAGGTTCAAAGTGCTGTAATTAAAAATATAAATAAAATAAAACTTCAAATAATGCTGAAAATATAATTTTTCTTTTTATCAAGATTACTTTGTAAAAATAACTAAAAACAATAGATAAGGACATAAAATAATAAGTAGAATTCCCACCATTTTTAAACTCAACTTATTTGAATTATTCATATAATTTTCCTCCTAATTAATCAAATATTCCTTTATTAACATATCAAATTCTTCGCTCATCTAAAACTTGAACATAATACCAATTACCTTTTTCATTAATTAAACTTACAGTTTTTCCATTTTTCACTCTACCACGAATTGTTGAATTGTTGTCAGGTTTTCTCATAAAATTAACATATCCACTTGGCGAATTTACGATATATTTTTTCTCGCTTTGCTCTTTTTTTCTCAAATCTTCATAATCATTATCTCCAGAAATAAAATCTCCTCTTCTTACAACATCTATTATATTTCCGTGAATTTCAAAATCTACTACTTCTTGATTAATAAAAATCAATTCCCAGAAGGTTTTCCATCAGAACCTTTATCGTTATAAATTTTACAGAATACTTTATTTTTATCAATACAAGAAGTAAAATCTACTTTTAAAAAAATCACCACCATGATTACTGCTGAATGTTTCAAAATAATTATTATACATTGTATTAAATACTGCATCTTCAATATGAATTTCTGTAATTTTTGGATTGGGAGTACAATCTCCTAAATTTCCAAATCCAAATTCTTCGACTTCTTTTTCATCAGTATAATGTGTTCCAGAAACTTTAGCATTTTTGGAAAGTTTAATGATTACTGTACCTGTCTCATCTTGTCCCGAAGTAACTTCCATTTAAAGTGTCTACAATAATATCGTAAATCATTTTCAGGATCACATTTCTCATAAGCTAATCCAACAATATTTATAACAAATAGACTTAAAATTAACAATAATTTTCTCATAATTTTTCTCCAATCTTTTTAAAAATTTATTTTTACCAAGTAATATCATTTAATTTTTCTGCAATTTCCAAAGTTGATGAATTTTCTATATTTTTCAATATTTAAAAAGTGATTTTTAATTCATAGTATTTATTTTTTTCTTAATCCTCTTGAAGTTAATTTTTAAATTTTGTTGGACAAAAATCATTATCGTCAAATAAAAAGAAGATATGTCCTTTTGAAATATCACTGTAAATCTCTGGGAAATTCCTTATTGTGTTGATAATTCTATTTTCTTCCTCGTATAATTTTCACCCATTGCCTGAAATTTTTCAGTGATTAATTTTTTTCTGTAAGTTCAGCTAAAAACTTTATTCACTTTTTCCAATATATTTCACTTCTTTTTGCAGTATATATTCAGTAAATTGATGGTTTGAATATCCTCTGAACTTAGGGTTGAAAGTATAAACGATATTTTTGTTTAATTCAAAACTTTTATTGCATGGAACGATTCTAAAGTATGTTTTTAGTAGATTCATTGAAATGCAATAATAATAAAAATCTTTGGATAAACGGTATAGTTCTTCATTAAAAGGATATTCTTCCGTAATTTCTTGAATGGAGAAAGTAATTCAGAAAAAGTTATTGAAACAAAATCAAAATTATAAATTCCTATTTTATGATTTATAGATTTTTATGGTATTTTCATCAAAAGTATAATCACTTATGTAAATTAATATATTTGTTTCAGCTGAATTTTTCATTTTTGCAGTAATTAATAAGTTTTTTGTATTATCTAATCCTGTAACTTTGGTTTCAATAATGATTTTTGTTGCTTTTTGTCTGAATATGTCCGTCTATAATTCCTCCTTCTTTTGTGATTTTTGCTGTGTAAAAACAGGGGTAACTTCATAATTGATATTTTCTGGAAGAATACTGTCATAAACAATTCATAGATTTTTGGGTTTATTCTATACAAGTTTGATAGAAGTAATAAAATATTATTTGTATAGTATTCTCTCCTTTAGAGTAAATTTGAAATGGATTAATAAATCCCATAAAAAACCTCCTTATTTGCTTTTAAAGTTATATATTTTTATCTTAATTATACCATGATTATAGATAAAATTAAATTAGAGTTAATTTTATAGATTGTTATAAAGTAATTCTAAATTTACAATTTTTAAAAAGTTAATATTTTTGGCAACCTTTGATAAATACACTACATTTATGGTAAAATATAATTATGAAAAATTTAACTGGAGAGAATGATACCTAATGAAAAAAGAGCATTAATAAGTGTTTTTGATAAAGACTGGGAATATTTAGAATTTGCACAGTTTTTGGATAAAAAAGGTGTGGAAATTATTTCGACAGGAGGGACTTACAGATATTTGAAGGAAAATGGTCTTTCTGTGATTGATGTTTCAGAAGTTACAAATTTTAAAGAAATGCTGGATGGGAGAGTAAAAACTTTGCATCCAAATATTCATGGTGGAATTTTGGCGATTAGAGATAATAAAGAGCACATGGATACGATTGCAAAAGAAGGAATTGAAACAATTGATTATGTTGTTGTTAATCTTTATCCGTTCTTTAGAGAAGTTCAAACTGACAAAACTTTTGATGAAAAAATCGAATTTATTGATATAGGTGGACCTACAATGCTTCGTTCAGCTGCAAAATCTTTTAAAGATGTTACAGTTATTTGCGAAACTGAAGACTATTCAGTAGTTATGGAAGAAATGGAAAAAGATGGACAAGTTTCTTATGAAACTAAGAAAAGATTGGCTGGGAAAGTATTTAACTTGACATCAGCTTATGATGCGGCAATTTCTGCGTTCTTGTTAGAAGAAGATTATCCTAAATATTTGAATGTTTCTTATGAGAAAAAATTTGACTTGAGATACGGGGAAAATCCTCATCAATCTTCAGCTTATTATGTTTCAACTACTGAAAATGGAAGCATGAAAGATATTAAGCAATTGAATGGAAAAGAATTGTCATTTAACAATATTAGAGATATGGATATTGCTTGGAAAGTGGTTGGAGAATTTGATGGTCCAGCAGCTTGTGCGATAAAACACTCAACTCCTTGTGGTGTGGCTGTTGCAGATGATATTTTCACAGCGTACAAAAAAGCTCACGATTGTGATCCAGTATCAATTTTTGGTGGAATTGTGGCACTTAACAGAGAAGTTAACAAAGAAACTGCTGAAGAATTGAAAAAAATCTTCTTGAAATCGTAATCGCACCTTCATTTACAGATGAAGCGTTGGAAATCTTGAAAAACTAAGAAAAAAACTTGAGAGTTATCGAATGTAAAACTCCAAAAACCTCAAGATAAATTCGATTATGTAAAAGTTGATGGTGGAATTTTTGGTTCAAGGAACAAATAATAAAAATGATTGATGAAATGAATGTTGTTACTGAAAAAAACAACCTACTGAAAAAGAAAAAAAGCTGATATGGAATTAGGAATGAAAGTTGTAAAAATATGTAAAATCAAATGCAATTGTAGTCGTTAAAGATGGAATGGCAATTGGTGTAGGAACTGGTCAAACTAACAGAATTTGGTCAACAGAACATGCATTGCAACATGCTCAGGAAAAAAAGTTGGAAAAAGACTTGACAGGAGCAGTATTAGCTTCAGATGCTTTCTTCCCATTCAGAGATTGCGTAGATACAGCTGCAAAAACAGGAATTAAAAGCGATTGTACAACCAGGTGGATCAATGAGAGATCAAGAATCTATCGATGCTTGTAACGAACATGGAATTACAATGGTATTTACTGGAATTAGACATTTTAAACATTAATTTTTTTAACAGAAAAAAAATAAGATTGAATGTGCTACACTAATAGTTTTAGAGATTAAAAATTTAGGTGTGGCATTTTTTTATATTAAACTCTATTTGAATAACGAGATGCATTATAAATCTTTTTATTAGATTAAATTTTAAATAATTAAAATAAATATTTACTTTTTAAACGGAGAATAGTATTAAGTATAAGTGGATTTGAAATTGCAATAAAAATTAAGAGTAGAAAAAAATTCTACTCTGCAATTCATTAATTAGCATTGTGTTGTAACCAATCTAAATATATTTTTTTGTATTTTTCTGTTTCAGAATTAAGCCTTTTTGCATTTTTTTAGATTTTAATAAAGCATTTAATTCATTTTTCTGAAAGCATTTGGAAGTCAGTTCTTTTCGTATTTATTACCTTTTTTTATTTCTGTTCCAGTATTAATTACTCCAAATTCAACCCTAATTTCATACGAATCCGTAACTGGTGTATTTTGATTTTTTTGCTATTTACATAATATTTTTTCAATTTTATAATTTAATATTGGATATTTTTTTCTTTATTATAAGATTTTTACATTGTCAAATGGTGTGTATGAAACTCTATATTTGTTTCCAACTGGAACTACATTAATAAAATAATTAAGTTTTTTTCCCATATTATTTCATCATTATCTGATGCTGGATCCATCCCTGAAAACCAATCTTTTTGATTTGAAACATAAATTTGTGCTTTTGGGGTGAAAAACTTTCTACTTCACTAGTTGTAGTTTCAGAAAAAGTAAATGTTCCCAAAACAAACATTAACATTAAAAATAAATTTTTTTCATAATTTTAAACCTTCTTTCTTTTTATGATTTATCTATCATCTCCATAATTTTATAAAACCTCATTTAATTAGGTATTATACTTTTTATTATAGCATATTTTTTTATAAATTCGTATATCCCAATATTTTTATCATCTTGATTATGCAATCACTCAATACACCTTTTTAAAAATTTATAAAAATTAAAGTCTTGACAAATATATGATATTATGATATTATAATTATGTTGTTAAAAAGTTATAAACAATCTGGGACCGTAGCTCAACTGGTCAGAGCAACCGACTCTTAATCGGTAGGTTGTGGGTTCGATCCCCACCGGTCCCACCATTATAAAAAGTTATGTTTTACAAGAGTTTTTAAACTCTTTTTTTATTATAATTGACAATATATTAATAATGTGATATAAATTACATTGATGAGATTAAATTTAGAATATTCTCAAATTAAAAATTTTTTTACAGGTAGAAAAAGAAGGATTAATATGATTTTTAAAAAAATGATGAAACTGAAGTAAAATTAAAGATTTGGAAAGAAGGATTTGTTGATGAAATCTTTTTGATAAAAAAATTCGACAGTGGAAAAATCTTCCAAGACTAGAGAAATTATTAGATGTGCAAGAAAGTGATTTTTTTAAGTTTATTTCAAGAGGAAAAACGAAGTTGTAATCGAAGGCAATATCATTGCGATGATGAATGGAAATGAAATAATCAAATATGATTTTTAAGAAAAAAATATGAATTTATGGATAATAATGGAAATATTTTAAATATGGTAAATGAAGAACAACTAGAATTGATAGAAACTGCAGAAAAATATGTTTGAAAAAAAGCGATGATTTATATTTCTGATAAAACAAAATGGATTGCTGAAGCATTTAAACTTTTTCGATTTCATTAAAGATATTGAAAGAAAAAGATGAATATAATAAACAAGAACTTATCAGTTATCTGAGAAAAATAGATAATTTTGTAAAAAATTAAGTTGTTGAACAGATCTATTATAAGGAGAGATTGTGGAAAAATAGAAGTTATTTTTGATGGGAGGGACTGTTAAGTTATGTTGGCTGGATCATTTCTAGGAAGTCTTTTAACTTCGTGTACGTTTGGAATTTGTTATCCTTGGGCTTTGTGCATGATTTATGGTTGGAAAAATAAATCATACTGTTATAGAAGGAAGAAGACTGCAAATTTAATGGAACTGCAGTAGGACTATTTGGAAATTGGATAAAATGGCTATTATTAATAGTGGTGACATTTGGGAATATACAGTTTTTGGGTTCATATTAAATTGGAACAGTGGCGAGTTAAAAAATACAACATTTTTTTAAATTAATTTTTTTGATAGAAGGCTGATTATTTCAGTCTTTTTGTATTTATTAAATGATTTTTGATGAAGGAGAATGGTGTTTATGAAAAAAATTTTTTTAGGATGTTAGGATTAATTATTTTGATTGGAAATATTGGATTTGCAGAATATACGATTAAAGATGGCAAAAGTTTATTGGGATGATGAAACTTGTCGTGAAATATGTAAATGGGGTAGTCAGTCAGTACAATAAATTTTTACCTGATGTGGAAAGTTTTCAAAAATATTAAAAAGATGGGTATGCAAGAGATAAAAGGAACTATTTATTATAATGGAGAAACGGTGAAAAAAACAAAATGGAGATAATGAAGTAGATATAAAAACATTTGAAATTTTGGAAAAGAATGTGGCAAGAGATAAAAATACGGTTTATATTAATGGAATTGATTATCCCAATGTGGATGTAAATACAGTAAAAATTGTAAAAATCTAAATATGATTTTATTAATTATGTGAAGGATAAAAACGGTATATATTGGATTGAAGTCCTGATGTAGAAGCAAATCGGCACTATGATAAGGAAACTTTTGAAGATTTAGGAGATTTTTTTGCAAGAGATAAGAATTATATTTATTATTTTGAAAGAGCCTTTTAAAGTTTGTTGATAAAGCAAGTTTTAAAAAGATTGTCAGATAGCTATATATCTGATAAAAATGGAATTTATTATCTTGATAAGATAATTAAAGGAGCTGATAAAAAAATAGTTTTGAAATAATGGAATGGGATTATGCGAAAGATAGAAATAATGTTTATTATGAGGATAAAAAAAGTGTTAGGAGCAGATATTAACACATTTGAGGTAAAAAGAGGATATTGTGAAAGATAAAAAAATAGCATTTATTCTAATGGGAAAAAAGTTAGAGGAGCAGATATCCAAACTTTTAGAAAGTTAAATGAATATTATGATATTGATAAAAAAATAATATATATTATAATTTTAAATTCAAATTCGGATATAAAAAAAGAATAAAAAAATACTGATGGAAATTTTAAAATAATTGAAGAAAAAAACTTATAAAAAAATAAAGATGGTGTGTATTATTTAGGGTGAAAAAAATAAAAAGAAATTGATCCAAAATAGTTTTAAAATTATAAGAAAAAAATAATTTAAAAAAAGATAATTCGTATTATGCAAAAAGATAGTAAAAATGTGTATTATATTCAATTAGATCCATCATATATTTTAGATACAGATAATACTTTAAAAAAATGTTGTTAAAGTTTTTGAAAGGTGCAAATCCTAATACATTTGAAGTAATAAATGATTATTACAGTAAAGATGATAAAAAAATATATTTTATATAAGCTGGATTGTTGAAAAAGATCCTTTGATAAAAGGGAGCTGATATGAAAAACATTTGAAAGTGTTGAATAATGATTTTTCAAAAGATAAGGATAATGTATATTTTTAGAACTGATAGAGAAAGAAGATTTAGATTCTAAAAGTTTTTAAAATTTTTGAATTTAAATAGTCAAAATAGGAATGGTTATTATTTAGAAGATAAAAAAATGGAATTTATTTTTCTAAAAAAATAGAAGATATTTGGTAATTATTTCAATAAAATTACTGATAAGGGTCAAATTTTTGAATGATTTCTATATCAAGGATAATGATTATGTATATTGTAATGAAGATGTATTGAATGATGCGGATCCGAAATACATTTAAGGTGGTGGACGAACATAGTTCACGGGCTGAGGATAAAAAAATCATAAATATGAGTATTGTAAAATAATTAAATAAAAATTGGAATTTATTCAGAGATATTTTTTTGATAATAAATATTTAAAAATTTGAATAATAATAGATAAAAATTGACTTTATGCGTATTTTGATGTATAATAGATTTGAGGTGATTAGGAATGCCTATGAATTCTAAAGAAATGATTCGGTTTTTGAAGAGAAATGGTTTTTGTCGAAATAAAAAGGCGGAAAAAGGTTCTCACAGAAGATTGAAAAAAATTTCGCAACCGGTAAGGTAACCGAAGTGCCTTGTCATAGTAAGGAATTAGGGAAAATACTTGAAAAAAAGTAATTCTAAAAAGAAGCAGGATTAAAAATAATCCTGTTCCTTACTTTGAGATCAAAGGAGGTAAATATGTTTGTTGTTTATCCAGCAATTTTTATAAAAGAAAAAAGAAAGTTATACAGTTCTGTTTCCTGATTTTGGAGGAGCGACTTGTGGAAAAAAAGTATAGAAGATGCTTATTATATGTCAACGGATTATTTAGGAATGAACTTATTAGATTATTATAAGGGAAATAAAGAATTTCCTAAAAGCAACAAGTTTGGAAGGATTAAATATAAAGTTATATATTAAAGAGCTATTTGATGATGAAAAAGAAGTTGAAGAAGCACTTAAAAAAATTCTTTCAAATCGTTAGTAGGATTGGATTTTCAAAAAAATATTTAAAAGAAGTAAATGTAAAATCGATTAGAAAAAAATGTAACTATTCCTAGTTGGCTTTAATGAAGTTGCAAAAAAAGAAATAATATAAATTTTTTTCAAAAGTTTTTACAGGAAGCATTGGAAAGGGAATTAGAAATAGATTAAAATAAATATTGTATAAATCACGGTTATTAATTTTGCTGTGATTTTTTTAAAGAGAATGTGGTATAATTTAAATGAGATTAAATTTTTAAAAATAGAGAGGGAGAATGGTATGAGAAAGTTTAAAAATTTTATTTTTAATGTTATTAGGGATATTTGGATTAAATTCTTGTGTTGCATTAGGAGTGGCAGCTGGTGTGGGATATGCAGTACCGTGGGTTGTAGCAATTTTCATGTAGTGAGTTTGGAGTATGTTCTGAACCAAAGTCTAGAACTCCAAAACAAATTGAAAGAGATGAAAAAAACTAAAATTGAAAAAAAGAAATAGAAGAAAAAAATTATATTCAGAATACAATTTTTGAGTAAAAGAAAAAAATAAAGAAATTTTTGAAAATATTTCAATATTGATGCCTGAAAAAAACTTGAGTTTAGAAAAGTAAAAAGAACCTAGAGAATATGAGTACAGTAATGTAATCTCAGAATTATATGACAAAGAAAAGAAAAAAATTTATTTTTACAAAGATTGTTTATAGTTGAAAAAGATAAAAAGATTTTGAAAAAAATAATTAATGATGGGAAAGATGAAAAAATATAAAGAATATTATGAAAAAGAAAAAGCCGAATACAAATTAAGATTATTATCAACTGATGTAGAAAAAAATAGGAGAAAATGCGTATAAAATTACTGAAAAAAACTTGAAATGTCAAATGAACCAATAGTTAAAAATAACATATGTTAAAAATACTAAAAAGAAGGTGTCTATGTTATTGGAAAATGAAAAATTCAAAAGATATCTTTTTAGCATTATTTGGGAAAATAAAATATTGAGTAATAAAAAATTACTGAAACAAAAAATTTTTAGACTTTTTTTAAAACAATGTTTAATTACTGTTTCTTTTTAAAAATTTAAAGTTATAAAAATATTCTAATCAATTTTCTTAAAAATAAGAATAATATATTGGATAAAAATTAAAAATAAGGTATAATTTTAACAAAAGATAGCAAGAAGTCTCCGACTTCATAAGTGGGAGATGAATTGCTTTTTGTATTGAAAAAAAGGATACTCTTATGATACAATTTTTGTATAAAAATATCGAAGAGAAATCATTAATGATAAAAATCTCTAAAGGAATAATTAAAAATATATTCAAAATCAAAAGGAGGTGTAATTTCATGAAATATAATTTAGCATTCAAATACAGAATTTATCCAAATAAAGAGCAAGAATTGTTGATAAACAAGACTTTTGGATGTGTTCGTTTTGTTTACAATACAATTTTGTACATCTGCGAATAAATTTTATGAAGAAACTGGAAAAATAAAATAATTACACCTGCTAGTTTGAAAAGTGAAAATCAATTTCTAAAAAGAAGTAGACAGTCTAGCACTTTCAAATGCTCAATTGAATGTAAAACGATCGTTTACGAATTTCTTTCAAAAGAGAGCAAAAGTTTCCAAAGTTCAAATCTAAAAAGACTAGTGTTAAAAAGTTACACGACAAATTGTGTGAATAATTCAATACGAATTGAGGAAAACAAATATTTAGTTTTTGCCAAAAATTGAAAAGAATAAAATTAAAAATATCATAGAGAAATACCAAAGAATTATAGAATAAAGTCGGTAACATTGACAAATAGTAATGGAAATTATTATGTTTCTGTTTTGACAGAATTTGAAAAAGAAATTCAAAAAATCCCAAGTAATGATAAAATAATTGGACTTGATTTTTCAATGTCTGAATTATTTGTCAGCTCTGAAAACCAAAGGGCTGATTATCCAAGATATTTTAGGATGTTGGAGAAAAATTGAAAAAATTACAGAAATCATTATCAAGAAAAGTGAGATTTTCTAAAAATTGGTATAAACAAAAAAATGAAAAATATCAAAAGTACATGAGTATATCAAAAATTGTCGAAGAGATTTTTTGCATAAATTATCGAAAAAATTATCTAAAGAATATAATGCTGTGGTTGTTGAGGATTTGAATATGAAAGGGATGAGCCAGGCATTAAATTTTGGGAAAAGTGTAGGAGATAATGGATGGGGAATGTTTTTGAGGATGCTTGAGTATAAACTGATGTTTTTAGGGAAACAATTTTTGAAGATAGATAAGTGGTTTCCGTCATCGAAAACTTGTAGTAGATGTGGAAATGTTAAAGATGAACTGAAATTATCAGAAAGAGTTATAAATGTGGAGTGCTGTGGAATTGAGATTGATAGGGATTATAATGCGGCACTGAATATAAAAAACATTGGAAAAGAGATTTTGAAATATTAGGAAATAAAAAGACAGGGTAGGAACTACCCAAAGAGCTTGGTAAATATATTTGGCTAGCAAAAGCAGATACTTCCCAAGAAGCTCCCGCTTCTAAAAGCGGGAGTAGTTCACTGAAATATAAAAATAAAAGAAAGAGAGTTGGTAGTCATGAAAAAAATCAGAATACTGCTATTATTTGCTCTAGTTATGATTTTTGGTGCGAACTTATTGGCGAATGACTGGGAATTTGGGTCGGAAGGTGGGCATATTGTGCCAATGAATGTGTCGAATGTTTCCGATAAAAGAGTGAAAAGAGCTTCGTTTTAAATTGGAAAAATTTAGGTCGGAGTATGGGACGATAGACAATGAAATGGTGGTAACTGTCAGATTTGTGTTTGATACTCCTGAAGCTGGGGAGAGATATATTGGATTTATTACGCCTGAAGGTGGGAATGAAGCATGGGATGAAAGAGATCATTTCAAGGATTTTAAGACTTCTGTCAATGGACAAAATGTGAGTACAAAAGCGTATAGATTGACTGATTTTGCACCGAAAGATGTAAAACAACTGGAAGAAGTTAAAAAATATTTTAAGGAATATGATGAAGAAAAGATACTAAAAGAATATGAATATTACAAAAAGAGTTATGTTTACTATTTTAAGGCTAATTTTAAAAAGGGAGAAAATGTAGTTGAGCACAGTTATCATTATGATGGAAGTAGTGGTGTTGGAACTGTTGATTTCAACTATGTTTGGTCGACTATTTCAAAATGGAAAAATCAGAAGGTGGATGATTTTGAAGTGATTGTTGAGCCAGGAGATGCTCTTATTGCGATGCCTGTGGTAAAGACAAAAGATGGGAAAGAAATAAAATGGCAATTGGCTGGAGAAGGAAATGTTGATTATGCTTACAAAGAAAATTATGAAACAAATGAGCCATACAAAATTCTTTATGCAAAAATTGAAAAAGGGTTATTTATATTTTTAAAACAAATAATTTCAAGCCTGAAAGAAGAATTTGAATTGACAGAAATAAAAAGGTTTGAGAGTTAATTATATATTTCCTGATAAAACAGAAAAGGTTTTTAAATTTAAAGATGATTTAACAGATAATGCCTATTCGATAAAAATATTTAGATAAAAGATGAAATAAAAAGTATTTCAGATGAAGAATTGCAAAATAATGAGAAATTATCCTTATGCTTTGGCAGGTTATGATTTTTCAGACAAAAATTGAAAGACTATTTTTCAAAAATTTTTGTGGTATGTGCCAACTGGAAAAAGATGTGAAATTGGGAGAAGCTGATTATGAGTATAGTTAAAAGATGTGGATAAAGTTATAAATGATAGGAAAGAATGGGAAGTAGATAATTTGAAGATAGAAAAAGGTTACGGGGATTTTTATTGTAGCCTTTTTGTTTTGGGAAAAGATGTTATAATAAGTGTAAAATAAAAAGTGGGAGATGAAATTGGATATTGAAGTTAAATTGAATGAAGTATGAAAAAATATATTTATAAAATATGGGAAAAATTGGAAAGATGAAGACAGAACAGAATATGATGTTGCACTTGAAAATTATAGGAAATACTTGTTAAAAGAAACTGTAAAAATCCTGAGGATGTTTTGCAGTCGTTTGTCAGTTGCGGGGTTGCTATTTGAGCAGGAAATGCGACGGTATAGAAATTTTTAGAAGTTTTTAGAAAAGAATTTTAATAGTTTGACAAATGAGTAGAAAAATTTAGAATATATATTGATTTGGGGTATTTATATGTGAATATATGGGAAGTATGGAAGAAAAAGCTAGCTAGTTATCTTGAAAAAGCGATAAAAGAGTTAATTCAGAAAAAGTACAGATATTTACTATAGACTTCTGTTATTTTTACAGCCTGAATAAAATGAATCAAAAAGCTCATATAGAAAGTGCTTGTAAAATAGTAATGAAAAATACTAAACTATGGATATGACTGATTTTAATTCAAAAATAAAGAATATAAAAAGCTGATTTTAGATAATTTGTTAATGGGAGACTCAAACAACATTAAATATCATTTTACAGGGTTCTTTGTAAAATTTATTTAGGAAATAAAGATACTGAAAATATAGAAAAACTTTTGGAAAAATAAAAGAGGTTTTGAAATGCTGAGAAAAGCAGATTATGAAAAATATTTAAATCTGGTTGACGTATGAAGAGTTTTTCACACGTTTGATGAATGTAATATAAAGATTTATATTATTTATGTGGTAATTATGAAAAATATTGTAAATATGCAGATAAAAAGTAATTTTTATTTAGAAGCAATTCCATAGCACCGTATCTTTTATTCCAAAGCAATTAAGAAAAATTTGATAAAATAGTGAAAAAGCTGAAAAGAAATTTTACAAAATATTGAAGATATAAAAATGATGAGGAATGTCAAAAATATGACGGAAGAAGAAATTTTTAGAAATTATAAAAATCTGAAAAAGAGATTGGCAGAATATTAATTTAGTATCGGATATTAAATACAGATTTTAATCCTAAGATGGAAATAACAATGTTTTTGAAATATGAATGCTGGATGGTGATTGTCCACAACATTTGGATAATTGATGAAAAATTGAAGAAAATACGAAAAGGAATAAAATTATGAAACAAACAAAAAGAAGAATGAGCGAGATATATTCAGGATGAAATCAAAATGATAGTTATGATAATTATAAGCATGCATTTATTGAATATAAGGATTATTTTGGAGAAATGTCTTTTGGAAAATCCACGAGATGTGGAAAAGGTGTGTCAATTAGCGATAGCCTATTTTACGGTATATCAAGATGGAAAAAGAGTGTGAATGTATTAGAAGAGTTTTTGATATTCAAAAAGATTTAAATGATGATGAGAAGTGCTATCATTTATCAGGATTTGGCTGATTTATATGAAAAAGATGCTTATGATGATAAAAAGTGTAAGTATTATTTGACAAAATTAATTGAAAATGGGTAAACAATCGGCAGTTATATGGGAAGTATTGGGAGAATATTATTTAAAAAGATACGAAAAAGGCACTTGAATGTTTTCAGGAAATGGAAAAATTTCTCAGATGAGAGGAAATAGAAGATGATTATAATTATGGGATAACGGTTTTTATTGTCAGTTATTTTGGAAAAAGCGAAAAGAAATGTTATTGAGATGTTATGAAAAGGAACCTGAAAGTGCAGGAATTTTATATGCATTGGCACTGTGCTTACATTATACTCAATCGATAAAAATTGGCTGAGCCAATTCTGGATAAATTGTTAGAGAAAGTGTCGTTAGAGAAATATTATTATGATGAGCAAATTTTATTTTGAAGAACTCATAGACTTATATTATTTATTTGAAGAATACGATAGGTGTGTCTTGGTTTTTGAAAAAGAGATAGATGAACTTGACTGGGAAGAACGTTTTTATTATAATATGGGTTTTTCATTTATATTTTTACAGTTTAAAAATTAGGAAATTTTAAGAAAGCAGAAAAACAAATTGTCAGAATTGATTCAAAACATAATAAGTATATTGAAAATTGAAGTTGGAGAAATTTATGACAAAAATACTGGAATGAAGAGAGATTGATGAATTTATTGAAGAAGAAAAAGAATGAAATAAAAAAGATTTTGGAGATACATAAAAAGATAATGAATAGTAATTATAAGCCTCAAAATACAAGAATAAATTTAGAAAAATGTATAAAACTTGCTATTTAGTTGATTGTCCAATGCATCAGAAGTTAGATTAGGAGGAAAATTGGAAAAACATTTAGAAAGAAAAACGGTAAAAAGAATGGATAAAATATAGTTCAAGAAAAATTAGAAATAATAGTGATTACGATTCTGTTTATGAAGAGTATAAAACATTTCTGGAAAATAAATTGAAAGAAAAGCCCAAAAATGTGGAAGTTGTTTGTCAATTAGCGGCAGTTTACAATGAATTAAATTATCAATGGAAGGATATTTATAAATTATTGAATAAATTTATTAAAAATATGAAAATGAATTGACTGATGAGGAAAAATCACGGATTTATACTAATTTAGGTTTTTATTATGACGACCGGGAGATATGGCAGTAAAAGAGCGATTAGAACTTTGAGAAAGGCTGTGACGTTTAATCCAAATAATTCTAAGGCTTATTATGGACTTGGGGCGGATTATTATGGTGCTGGGAAATATGATAAGTCTGAAGAAATGTATAAAAGAGCTTGTGAGCTGGAAAATAATCCGATTTATAAGTTTGAATATGCGAATTTGTTGATGGTTAATAAAAATATGAAAAAGCAAAAATTATTTTTGGAAAAATTATTGAAAGGAAATTTTGATTTTTGTAAGGAAGATTTGGCTAAAATAAAAGTATAGTTATATTGTGAATAAGATTTACTTGAGAGGAATTTGAAAATATTAAAGTGAAAAATTGATGAATTAATGTTGAAAAAATGTTGGAAATGAAGATTTTTGGGATTACATTTTTGCAGAATTGTACTATTTGGCTGGAAAAATATGAGAAAAGTGAAGAGACTTATGCAAAAATGAAAAATAGCAATTATGAAGTTGCAACTTGAGGATTGCACCTTATTTTTATTCAATAAAAGCAATTGAATCAAAAGAGAAATTACAAAGAGAATTTGAAGAAATATTAGAAATTAAAAAGTGAAGAAATAGAAGATGTAAAAATAGTGAATTTAAAAAGAGAATGGACAAAATCTGAGAAAAAGAAGAAATTAGGAGATAAAAAGACAAATAAAGAGTTTGAAGCGTGGAGTATGAGAAAATTTTGAAAACGGATTATAAACCAGAAGTAAAAATTTATCCTAAATTTTTGTATGACTGTTTTTGATAGATTGTCCACGACATCAAAAAATTAGATAAATAAAGTTTTTAATTTTAGAATGGAATATTTGAAATTAGAAAAATAAAAATTTTATAAAATTAATGTTTTTATTGATTTGGGTATAATTTTTATGATATGATAAACTTATAGTATCTTGCAATTTGCTTTTGAAGCGTATATAGAACAATACCAAAAGCATATAAGCCCCAATAACAAAGGGCTTTGACTATTATTGAATTTAATTACGATAGTAGTATAGCATATTTAAAAATAAAAAGTCAATAGTTAATTAAAAAGATTTAAATAATTTTAAATGAAAAATAAATAATAATATAAAATAATGATATAATATTGTATATGATAAAAATATATTTATAAAAGAA
>BNJV01001408.1_pt1 | contig 93512 bp, 137 predicted proteins | sample 8540591 | NCBI WGS metagenome assembly BNJV01 (sample SAMD00202457, study PRJDB9452) | human saliva metagenome | host: Homo sapiens | reverse complement strand
GAAGTTACGTATTGCTATTAATAAATCGACTTGATGCTTCTCCATTAACGAGAGAGCTTCCTCTCCGTTTTTCAGCAATGTAAATCGTGTAGTTTTCTTGTTTTTAACTTGGTTTGTAATCAATGTGCGAATCGCATGATCGTCTTCAGCAACTAATATACTAAACATAGCTCCACCTTCTTTTCTGGAACATTATAGCATAAATGCTTACAGACGAACTAACTTCCCTTTTTCATCTCGTAAACCGTATCTACATACTCAAGCACTGAACGGTCATGAGTCACCATGATGGCACTCTTATGTTTAGACTTCACTTCACGCTGAATTAATTGCGCAATTTCTTTTCCTCTTTCAGGATCAAGACTTGCGGTAGGCTCATCCGCTAATATTAATTGCGGATTCCCAATAAAGGCACGAGCAATCGCAGCACGCTGCTTTTGACCGCCCGACATTTGATTTGGATACTGACCGTAGCAATTCTCTATACCTAGCTCTGCCAATAATCCTTTGACTTCCTCTTTTCGTTTTGAAGCGTCTTTCTCACCTTTTAATTTTGCTACTACTTCTAATTGGTCTCCAATTTTCATATAGGGCAATAATTGATGATCCTGGAAAATAAAGCCTAATAACTCCAGTCTCTTCTTCGTCCATTCACTTTGTTTTAAATTCGTAAGATTTTGTCCCCCGATGATTACTTGACCGCCATCAGAAGATAGGGAGTAATCCTGCAATCGATAAAAGCGTTGATTTTCCTGACCCAGAAGGCCCTAGGATGGCCACAAACTCTTGTGGTTCAACGGTTAAATTCAAATCGCAAATAACATCTCTCATTTGATTTCCATCTGCGTATGATTTTTTTATCTGTTGTAATTCAATCACTGACATCTTATTCACCATTTCCACCAATCACTTCGATTGGATCTACTTTCTTAATTTTTTTAATAGAGATAATGCTCCGCAAATAATCGAAATAATGATAAAGCTTACTGAAATCACTGCATTATCTTCGGCTTTCATATAAAACGGCATGCTTACAGGTAAGAATGGCGTTAAGGCTAAAAGCCAGACCTAATCCAATGCCAATTCCGATAATAGAAAAGAATCCCTACTTGCGACAGCTGAATTCTAGTTATTTCTCCCATCGACATTCCGATTGCTTTTAACACACCAAATTGTTTCAATTTTTTTGCAGTGCTAAAATATAGAAGAATACTCCAAGAATTGCGGCTGAAGCGATTAATAATACCCACGTCATTGTTTTTTTAAAATCATATTAGTTGCAGTATATCCTGGAATTTTTATTAATAATTTGTTGCTTATTCGATACCATCAACTGTTCTGATAAATCATCGGCCTCAACCTCTTGGCTTGTGATAATAACTTGTGGTTGCCAAGTGTAATTTGGATTTTTCTTCTGACGCATCTCTTCTAATGTCTTAGAACTAATGAAGGCTACTGTACTATGCCCATATTTTGCGTCTTTTGCAAAAGCAACGACTTTCAGTAAAATATCAGAAGTCTTATCTTTAATGGTATCCCCAACGTGAATTCCTTTTGCCTTGTACGATTCATCAAGAATCACTTCGTTATCAGATAAGTTCGCCGCTACATAACCGTCTTCTGCTTTAATGGTTAAATTCTTGTACGTATCCATCGCAAAGAACGTCACATCTTGCGAACCTTCCTCGTCCTCTTTCATAAATGTAGAACGTTGAATTACTAGCCCCGTCTGCTCTTCTAGATGGAGGTCTTCAATTTCCGTTAGTTCTGAACTTGTAAGAGTTGAGTAAGGAATGACCCCTTCTGAATCCTTTGAAAGAATATATTGAACGTCTCCAAATGTATCAATTTGTGCCATAATAATTCGTCCTAAGCCGTTCGTTAAACCGGACAAGAAAATGACCATAAACATCATGATAACAATCAGTACCTCAATTAATATAAATTTTTCGGTTGGTATTTAATTTCATTCCATGCTATTTTCAATGTAATTTCTCCTCTTTATAAAATCATAAGCCTAGTATACGTGAGTTTTATGACCTGAATATGACATCATTTCGGAAATTAGGGGCTTTCAAGCACAAATCACGTCCTGATTGAGTTGGAGTTATGTGAGGACTTTTAATGGGGACTATTTTTCTTACTCAGGGATTTTTTTATAATTGATGGAAGATGCAGATAACGTAAAAAAGCAGTAGATTGGGTTTCTACTGCTTTTCTTTTTACTTTAATTCCAAAAATTCTTCTACTTGACTTAAAAATTTTCATCTGCTGTTTTTTTAGTGTTGCTTCTTCAATAGACATCCTTGTTTTTTTCAAATAGTACTTGATGAGATGGTACCCACAAGTATATCCAGAAGCGTAAGGAAGACCAACTGGATTGCCACCTTGCATCTTTTGTAATTTCATCGCCATATAAATACGGCATTGCTGCTTGCATATTGTTAATAGAAAGACTGTCTTTTTAGTTTTGGTTTTAATAATCGTATTTAATGTTTTCAAGATCATTCTTTGTGACCCAGGGACCAATATTTTCTTGTCCAAACATTTTCTCTGCAAAAATTCTCTGCAAGCCCCTCTGCAACAATCATTTCTTTTAAAGATCCCATTTCCCAATCAACGAATTGATAACGAATATTATGATTGCATTCATGTGCCATGGCAGAAGCAATTCTGTTAATCGTATATTCATTTGGCACGAGGGATAGGAAAATATACCCTGGTATCCCTCCATCCCCACTGTAATTTTTCATTAATCCTCATCATTGGACTCGCTTCGTTTCCTAGTAAAGCCGTAACATAGTAATCTTGTTGTTTTAATGAAATTCCTTTCGATGTAAAGCTTTCAACGGAACGGTTAAAGGCTTGTTTAATAGTCTCCCAAAACTCTTTATCGAATTGATTGATCATTTGAAGGTCTTCTTCAGATAAATCTTTTGGCATCTTGTGCATATACCCCATTAGTGTCATCACATTGAATGGAATTCTTTCATCAAATGAAATCCGTTGAATAGTAAACTTCTCTTTAAAGGGTAGTAATAATTTTTCTTTGAATAAAGCATCTCTTTGATCTACAGGAAGCGTTAAGAGCTCTCTATAAACACTGTCTGATTCGATTAAATGTAATTTCATAACATATTCCTCCTTTGATTGATATTAGGAGTATATACCCCTTACGTTACGTCATAGTCAACACCTTTTTCATTCCCCCTTCTTAAATAAACTCTCATCAAATACAAAATAGAGGAATGATGATATAATGAATAGACAAAAAAAGTTATTGGAGGAATCGTTTTATGGAATTTACTCATAAAATTCCTAGCGTTGAAGCTTACAATCAATTAAGAGTAAACGCTGGAATGAATAGCACTAAACCTCATTCTGAAGTGAAAAAAGGCACTTGAAGGGACTCTTTTTCTTAGTTTCTGTTTATGAAGATGATGAACTCATTGGACTAGGAAGAATTGTTGGAGATGGCGGGGTCACTTTTGTCGTATCCGATATTATGGTGAGACAAAAAGATTTCAAAGACGTGGAATTGCCAATAGAATCATGGAAATGATTGATCAGTGGTTTGACGAAAATACACATGAGAGCAGTTTTATCACTTTGCTAGCTAAAGTCCCTGCAGACAAGCTCTATCATAAGCATCATTTTTCCTATCTTGACGAAACTCGAGTGGGCATGATTCGAGAAAAAATAAAAAGACTTATCATCTTTTTATAGAATCGTTATCTTAGAACTCCCTGAACCATTTAGTTGCAATCAACAAAAAGACCTTGGTTTTCAAAAGAATTCAAAAACAAAATGGATGTCCCCTGTTCAATACAGGGAAACATCCATGTGTTCAACTAATTTAATAATGTGTCCAGGATTGTGGGTACATATCATTAAATGTTCTCTTTTTTTAAATTATAAATTACAAAGATGCTTTGCAAGAGAAACTAACTCTTAGCTTTATTTGTCATCTTTATTAATCATATTTTTAACGCCTTCGATTGCTCCTTCGACCGCATCTTTTGCATCTTCAGCAACTTCTTTAACTTTGGAAACTACTTTTCAGCAGTCCCTTCTTTTTCTGTTTTTTTATCACCAGTTAATTTTTCCAAGCCCTTCTTTAACAGAGCCTTTAGCTTGATTGAATTTTTCTTCTACAGACATAGTCTTTACCTCCATTATGAGTTTTAATTTTTTTCATATATTTATAGAAAAGAAATAAAATAAGAATCTCTTTTCGTACTTAGAGTTTTTAATGAACGCGAGCTTTTTGCTTAGACAAAGTATTTTTATTTTTGACCTATTGAATCCTCACATCATTAAATTTTTAAATTGTATTTTTGAATGTTATAAGACAATTTATGCCTTTTTACCCAAAAAGAATGATACAACAGCTACTACAATAACTGCACCAATGATAGAGGGAAATAAGGCCATTCCAGCCAAACTAGGGCCCCAAGTTCCCAAAAGTGATTGACCCACAGATGAACCGACTAAACCTGCAACAATGTTTGCAATAACACCCATAGAGCCACCTTTTTTAGTGATTGATCCAGCAATAAGACCAATGACACCTCCGACAATAATAGACCAAAGCATATCGATTCTCCTTTCTAAATTTACTAAATCAAAATTCAAATCTTTTGATTAATGTGATTATATAATTTGCCAACTTGGAAACATAATAATTCAGCTTAATTTTCACGCCGTATTTATGTACTTTACATACAATAAAACGATAAAAACGCTGATTTTAGTTGGTTTTGAAAGAAAATTAAGATAGCTTTTCATATATTATGAGTTGTTAAGTGAATTAAAAACATACACATTATGGTAAGATTGAATTATAATAAAAACCACTATACTATACAGAAAGATAACAATTTTATGCGAGAATTACTGTCTAAAAAAGTCACGAGACAATTAGAATTATTAGAAATACTATTTGAAAATAAGCGCTGGTTTCATATTTCTGAACTAGCTGAATTACTGAATTCTACAGAGCGTTCAGTAAAAGATGATTTATCCCATGTCAGGTCTTCTTTTTCCCGACTTGATATTTCATTCTTCAACAAATGGTATACGTATCATTAATACCGATGATAGTGATATTGAGATGGTCTATCATCATTTTTTAAACATTCAACTCATTTTTCAATTTTAGAATTTGTTTTTAATGAAGGATATGATGCTGAGAGTATTTTGCAAAGAGTTTTTATATCAGTTCTTCGTCTCTTTACCGTATCATCAGTCATATTAATAAAATTATTAAGAAACAATATCATTTTGAAATTAGCCTCAATCCTGTTCGAATTACTGGAAATGAGATAGATATTCGTTACTTTTTTGCCCAATATTTTTCAGAAAAATATTATTTCCTTGAATGGCCTTTTTGAAGATTTTTTTCACCAGAACCGCTCTCTCAATTATTGGAACTAGTTTATAAAGCAACGTCTTTCCCGATGAATTTATCAACTCACAGAATGTTAAAGTTGCTCCTAGTTACGAATTTATATCGAATCAAGTTTGGTCATTTTCTGGAAGTTGAGAAAGATTCTTTTAATAATCAATTGCTGGAATTTCTAATGCAAGAAGATGAAATGGAAGATATTGTCAAAAATTTGAAACAGAATACAATATCTCTTTAACGAAAGAAGTAATAGGGACAATTGTTTGTATCCTATTTTCAAAAATGTTTTTCATAGACGAAAAAGTATTTCTGAAGTATACAATGACGGACAGTTATGTAAAGAAATCATATCATTTGTTAGGAGATTTAGTTGATCAGGTATCCAGAGAGTATAATATTAAAGTAGACAATAAGGACAATCTTATTTGGCATCTGCATAATACGGCACATCTTCATCGTCAGGAATTATCTACAGAGTTTATCCTATTTGATCAAAAAGGCAATACAATCAAGAACTTTCAAAAATATTTTTTTCCTCGATTTGTTTCCGATGTAAAAAGAAGGGATTCTGCATTACTTACAGACTTTGGATATTGATAGTAGTTCAATGAAAGTCAATCATTTGGCCTATACGTTTATCACCCATAGCAAACACTTAGTGCTAAATCTTTTACAAAATCAACCCAAATTAAAGGTTTTGGTTATGAGTAATTTTGACCAATATCATGCAAAATCAGTAGCGGAGACTCTTTCTTATTATAGTAGTAACAATTTTGAACTTGAAGTTTGGAATGAATTAGAATTATCAATTGATTCTCTAAAAGAATCACCGTACGATATTATCATTTCTAATTTTATTATTCCTCCTATTGAAAAATAAGAGACTAATTTATTGCAATAATATTAATACAGTCACTCTAATCTCTCTCCTTAACGCGATGATGTTTATTCGATTAGACGAGTAACGTAGATTATGTTTATAACAAATTAATATCCACCGGCTAAGTGAAGCGCAGTAGGTCTACTTAGATGTTAGTAAAAAAATCATGACTTCAACGTTTTTAATTCTGTTTTTGCCGTTTTTATTTAGTTTGGTCTAAAGAGATATCTAAACATTTTCACTTTTTGAGTATAAAAAGTGAGAAACATTGATAAATCAACATTTCTCAACTTTAAAAGCAATAAAAATGCCCCCTACAGGGCTCGAACCTGTGACCCATAGATTAAGAGTCTACTGCTCTACCAACTGAGCTAAGGGAGGCATTTGTACTTAAGGTACTTAATCAGTATACTACCATCCCCATTGTAAATCAAGGGGATTTTCCAAAGAAATTCGTATTTCATCAGACAACCGTTTAGCAAAACAGCCCTCTAAAATTTCATTAGAGGGCTTTCCTTATTCCAATCCCAGACTCACTTTCAGTCCTTCGTTAATGGTGTTCATAAAATCCGCATCCACTTGCGTAATTTTCTCAAGAATTCGAGCCTTATCAATCGTACGCAATTGTTCAAGTAAGACAACAGAGTCCCGTTCGAACCCAAATTGATCTTTTTGATTTCAATATGCGTTGGAATGTTAGCTTTTGTATTCTTTGCTGTGATTGCTGCCACAATAACAGTTGTGCTAAAGTGATTCCCAACATCATTTTTGAATAATGAGAACAGGGGCGTTTTTCCTCCTGCTCACTACCAATCACTGGAGACAAATCCGCTAAAAAGACATCTCCTCTTAAAATCTTATCAACCATTGATATACTCCCTTTTCACACGATCAGAGATCATACAAATGACTTCATAAGCAATTGTATCTGCACGTTTAGCTAATTCAATTGCTGTAATTTCCTCTTCTTTGTTTTTCCCTAGAAGAGTCACCTTTGTGCCGACTGGATATTCATGAGGCAGGCGAATCATACATTGATCCATACATACTCTTCCAATAATAGGGACAGCGAACTCCATCTACAATGACCTCTCCTTTATTGTAGGCGCGAATATACCCATCCGCATATCCTACTGGCAAGGTAGCCACCCATTGAGGCTCTCTAGCTGTATAGGTTGCCCCATAACTCACCGTATCCCCAATTTCCAGTTTCTTCACCTTGACCATCTCGGTTTCCCATTGCAGGGCTGGGGTTAGATGTTCTTCATCTTCAATGCATAGGTCTCCATTAGAAGGATTAATGCCATACAAGCCGATACCGTAACGGATAATATCACTATCTCCAGCACTATGCCATATTGCATAAGCTGAATTAGAGCAATGAATGTGAGGAGGTCTTTCTTCCAACTCTCCAATCATACCATTGAATTTTTTTCTTCTTGTTTTTGTTAAATGTGCGGTGTCTTCTTCATCTGCTGTTGCAAAATGGGTAAACATTCCTTCGAACTCGAATGGACCGTTTCGTAAAACAGCCTCAACTTCCGTTAATTCTTTTTCATTCACGACTCCAATACGACCCATTCCCGAATCTACAGCAACATGTACTTTTAAGGGTGTCTCCTTTAATAGTGGCGCAGCTTGTAGGAGCCATTCTACAGAGTCGACCGTAGCAGTAATGTGATTACTTGCTAATAGTGGCGCATCTTCCACTCGGCTTAATCCAAGGATTAAGATGGGTTCCATAATCCCTGCTTCTCTTAAAGCCAAAAGCCTCATCTACATTTGCGACACAAAATCCCTGAACCCCTGCTTCTAAAGCAGCTTTGGCAACAGGAATCATGCCATGCCCATATGCATTCGCCTTTACAACTGCATAGACTTGTTTGGAGGCGGTTAATTTGAGACTTTAGTTTTAGAAATATTTTGTTTAATAATGGATAAATCCACTACAACTCTCGTGTTTCGATGGATTGCTTCTAACATGATGATTCATTCCTTTTTAATTGGATTCAAGTACGACAACGGCATAGGCATCATGACTGGTATGCGTAATCGATAGCCACGTTTGATGAGAATATCTTTCACATACAAGAACTGGTTTTCCTGTGGCATCATTCAATACTTGAATATCTTGAAATGAAACATGCTGTCCAATTCCAGTCCCAAGTGCTTTGGCATAAGCTTCTTTAGCTGCAAATCGTCCCGCAAGGAATTCCACTTTTCCGTTTAAAAGGGAGCGTATGATATTTTTTTCCAACTCTTTTGGTGTTAACACTTTTTCCAAAAAAGATTTAGGTTCTGCTACGATTTTTTCAATGCGTGACAATTCTACCGCGTCCATACCAAGTCCCTTAATCGCCATCCATTTGTCGTCTCCTTCATTATGATTCATTCCTATATTTTAACAAATTTACCATCATTTGTCAGAAATTTGAACAATTCCTAAGAATCCCATAATCCAGACCATAAGATAACTTCACCCGTTTTAAGAGAAGACTGTACATCAATAATGCGCTGATTACTGCTTCCCCTAAATTGCAAGGTCAAATCTTTTTTACCGAGTTCAAATCGTCCATCCACCAAAATATCAATCAAGCTTAATAATTCTAACTTATCTTCTGTTTCTTGCATCAGCTCTTCCCAAGTATATCCTGTCCAAGACCAAATATCCTTGGTATTTCCATAAGCTTTCCGTAACGCTTTGACTAAAGACAGACAAACGCCTGTATTCAAAAAAGGTTCTCCACCCTAGAAGCGTCAACCCTTGGCAATAAGAAGCTCCAACATCTGAAACAATTTGCTCTTCTAACTCTTTAGTATATGGTATTCCGTAATTAAAATTTTGAGCAATCACGTTATAGCAGCCTTCACAGGCAAAGAGGCAGCCACTCACATACAGTGAACAGCGTACCCCTTCCCCATCGACAAAATTATACGGTTTGTAACTGGCAATTTTTCCTTTAGAATATTGCTCACTCGTCCACTCCTTTGGTTTTGGATTATTCATCCTCCATCACTCCTAAAGCGTAACGTTCTTTCAGTTTCGGCATATGTTTTACACGAGAAGAAATTTCCACATGACGTCCATGTACCATTGGTCGCGCTTGAGGGTTTCCAAGGTATCCGCAAGTCCGTTTTACGACATCACATGTTTGTGGATCATGGTTTTTACATTGCGGACATTCAAATCCTTTAGCAGTTGGCGTAAATTCACCATCGTATCCACATTTATAACAATGATCAATTGGGGTATTCGTTCCAAGATATCCCACTCTATCATATGCATAGTCCCATACGGCTTCTAAAGCTTTTGGATTTTGTCGAAGAACAGGATACTCACAGTAGTGAATAAATCCGCCCGAAGAAAAATACTGGATAATCTTTCTCAAAATCAATTTTTTTCAAATGGTGTTGGATTTTTACGTACATCGTAATGGAAACTATTCGTATAATACTCTTTCTCCGTAATATCCGGTACTAAACCAAATTTTTCAATATCGAGTTTGCAGAAACGATCGGTCAAGCTTTCACTTGGAGTCGCATAAACACTGAAATGATAACCGTATTCGTCACCCCATGCATCCGTATGTGCCTTCAGCGCTTTTTACAATCTCTAGAGTAAATTCCTTCGCTTCTGGATTTGTTTCCCAGTTTGGACCAAAGAATGCTGTTGCAGCTTCGTAAAGTCCAATATATCCTAAAGAAACAGTTGCACGACGATTTCTAAAGAGAAGATCCACTGCTTCCCCGTCATTCAACCGTTGTCCAAACGCTCCATAATGATACAACACAGGCGCATTATCTCTTTGCGCTTCCTTACAGCGTTCAACACGGTACGTTAATGCGTCCTTGCAGATTGCTAGTTTCTCTTCAAAAATTTCCCAGAATTTGTCAATCGACCCTTCCGCTTCTAGCGCAATTCGAGGAATATTCAAAGTAACAACCCCTAAATTCATTCGACCGTCGTTCACTTCTTGCCCATTTTCATCCTTCCATCCTTGTAAGAACGAACGGCATCCCATCGGCACTTTAAAACTACCGGTTAATCGAACGATTTGATCATAGTTTAATACATCTGGATACATTCGTTTTGTTGCACATTCTAACGCTAACTGTTTTACATCATAGTTTGGATCGGTTTCTTCTAAGTTCACTCCACGTTTTAGCGTGAATACTAATTTAGGGAAAATTGCTGTTCTCTTCTCTTTGCCAATCCCTTCCATTCTCACTTGCAGGATTGCTTTTTGAATACAACGTTCAAAGCGACTCGTTCCAAGTCCAAATCCTAAAGTTGTAAAAGGGGTTTGGCCTTGAGAAGTATAGAGTGTATTGATTTCATATTCTAATGACTGCATCGCATCATAAATATCTTTTTCCGTTTTTTTCATCGCAAAAGCTTCTTGACGGTCCGCTCCATCAATCCACTCTTTTGCATCTGCCAAATGTTTTTGATAGTTTAATTCCGCATAAGGGGCCAATAATTCATCAACACGATTGGCTGAACATCCTCCATATTGGCTACTTGCGACATTCGCAATGATTTGAGCCATTTGAGCAGTTGCTGTTTGAATCGATTTTTGGAGATTCTACCTCGGCATTTCAATCTTGAATCCAAGTCCTAACATATGTTCAAAAATCAATTAAGCAACAATTGGTCAGTGGCATATATGGATGATAGTCTAAATCATGATAATGAATATCCCCTTTTAAATGCGCATTGGCAACATGAGGGGGTAATAGTTTTAAACCAATAATTTTTCCAACTGTACCCGCCGTTAGATCCCTTTGCGTATTAAAAAAACTTTACTATCCTTATTCGCATTTTTCATTAACCACGCTTGCATCTTTATTCGTTAATCGAGATAGTGCCCATTGGAAATCCAGTTGATTTTTTTCTACGTAAATCTCGATCAACTCTGTATGAAATATATGCTTGTGCTAATTCAGATTCCCCATCTTCAATTAAAAAAATGTTCAATAATACTTTGAATTTCATAAATTTGAATAGTCTCACTAAATCTTCTAGAAAATTTCTTGGAGAACTTCGTCTACGATTCGATTCAATTCCGCTTCTCTTTTAGCATCCATTTCTCCATTTAATTCTGTCTCTGCTTTTAAAGATTGCTCGTTCGATTTTTCTCCTTTTGAAATTCAACTTCCCGACCATCTCTTTTAGTGACTAATAAGGTCTTCAATTCTTGTACACACATCACAATCCCTCCTCAAAACTCTCGAATCTATTTTATCATGCTGAATTTAAAAATCAACCCCCAAAAACACAATATATTGTGTTTTGAATCGTTCTAATTTATATATATAGTTTTTTTGCATGTACAAAAAAACCTCTTCAGTTCTCTTCTGAAGAGGCTTTGTTTTTATTTCATATTTTTGGACGGCTTGAACCATTTGGTCCCAACTATTTTCCATATCTTGTACTAATTTTAATTGTGTACGTGCGCGGTCCAGATTTTGTCCTGGACGACTGGTTTGGTAGTAGACATCGCCATTGATGTAGTCCGTCAAGAAACGAATCCCTTGTTCTAGCGTAATCACACGTGCCCCCAAGGTAAATATTCGAGTTCAGCTTCGGTTAAGATTCCGTTTGTTCCTTCGATAAAGCCTTTCACATATGTTTCGTATAAGTCGAAATCAAAGTTCACTTTTGATAAATCTGGTTCGTCCTCGGCACAATCGTTCGCTCCAAAACGAATAGAATCCCCAAAATCAAATAATACTAACCCTGGCATTACGGTGTCTAAATCCACAATGCATAGTGGTTCTTTTGTTTGGCTATCGAACATAATATTATTTAATTTTGTATCATTATGCGTTACACGAAGAGGCAATACGCCTTCATCTAACAAATCATATAGTAAGAAGCAATCTGCTTTACGACTTTGGATAAAGTCGATCTCTGCTTGAACCTCTTTTACTCTGCCAACACGATCTTCTCGGATTGCTTCTTCTAATTGGCGATAACGATTTCGAGTATCGTGGAATTGTGGAATCACTTCTACTAACTGGCTTGCATCGAAGTCATTTAAATCATAAGCAAATCGTCCAAATGCTTTTGCAGTAATATAAAATTGTTGCGGATTTTCTACTTTATCTAATGAATAACTGTTTTCCACTGAATCATAAATTCGCCAGTAAGATCCATTATCCAAGTTTGCCGTTAAATGTCCATCTTTGGTGCGAATTACACGTAGCGTTTCACGAGAAGCATCGCGTCCTTCTGCTTGATATTTTTCACGCAGATAGCTTGTTACCTTTCTCGATATTTTCCATTAATCCACGTACATTTGGAAAAAAATATGATGATTAATCGCTTGCAATACATATTGCTTTTTCTTTATTTTTCATGTGTATGAGTGATTTGATAAGTTTTGTTAATTAATCCATTTCCTAAAGGCTGAATATCAACTAGCTCCCCTGGTAGTTCATAATATTCATACGCCACTTTGGCATCCTTTAATGGATTTTCTACTACTGTCATTCCTTTTTCTCCTTTAGCAATTTACAAATAATACATTCCCATTGTACCGCTTCCAAGACTAAAAAGGAAGATATAACGCGAAAAAACTTCGATGATTGAAAAGCATTTACAGTTCAAATTAAGTAGGGGGATTAAACTTGTTTTATCCCCTAGAATATTCATTTAAAAGGGAGAAAGACCAAGTGCGTTTTAAACTCCCTGGTCTTACTCCCAAAAGAAACCTGTTAACTTAGATTTCTTTTTTTCTATAAATTGGTCAATGATTAATGACTAACTTCTTTCCCAGCAATACGTCCAAAAGTGATAATATCCGTAATCGCATTTCCTCCAAGACGGTTCTTCCCTTGGATAACCCCTGTTAATTCACCAGCAGCATATAGCCCTGGGATTGCTTCTCCTTTATCATTCAATACTTCTGCTTTTTCATTAATCACTAATCCACCCATTGTATGGTGAACAGAAGGAACGGCTTTTTGAATGTAGTAAGGACCTTCTTCAAGAGATACTAAACCACCACGGTGATGGAAATCTTTGTCATCTTTATTTTTCGCATATTCATTTACTTTTGCGATGGTTTCTTTCAAGTTATTGATATCGATATCGAAGAATTTTGCAGCTTCTTCAATCGTATCAGCTTTCACTAACAAGCCTTCACGAATCAACTCATCATACTCTGCTTTATGCGCTTCTTTTGTTTTCGAAATCGCATCAATCTTATCGTTCCAGATTTGGTAAGTGTATCCACCTGTTTGCGCTAAAATCGCCTTCGAAATAACGTCACGACGGTCTAATTCTTCTACAAATCGTTTCCCTTCTTGGTTCACAAGTATCGCTCCGTCAAAACGTGTATCTGCCAAAAGGGAAATCATACCTGTCTTCGGATTTGCGATTGGGTATGTTTGGATATATTCCATGTTTTTTAATGCTGCTCCTGCTTTTTGAGCCATTACAATCCCATCCCCAGTAGTACCGACAGTATCTGTTGATTTATAGCGTTCGTCATATTCCTTATTGTATTGTTTACGCATTTCGATATTTGATCCGAACCCACCTGTTGTTAATACCACTCCATTAGTTGCAAGGAATGTCACTTCTTTTTTAGTCTTGTCAGTTGCTTTCACACCTGTCACGACCGTTTGCATCTTGAATTAGTTCTTCTGCTTTTACGTTCAAGAAGATTTTAACGCCAAGTTCTTCAGCTTTTGCTTTTAATTTAGACACTAATTCCGCACCAGTATGTCCCTTAGGAATCAATGCACGTTTAAATGAATGTCCACCGAATTGGAATAATTGGTCTGATAAGAACTCAACATGAACATCATCTCTTAACCATTCTGCTGATTCCAATGCTTTTCTCTGCCATTAAATGAACGAGTTTAGGGTCCCCAATATTATCTCCACCCTTCATCGTATCATTATAGTATGCTTCTACAGAGTCTCCAGTAATCCCAAGATTCTTTTGTACCCAGTTACCAGGTGCATTCATTTCTCCCACCAGAGATCAGAGTATTACCGCCGACCGTTGGCATTTTTTCAACAATTGCTACCGATTTTCCTGCTTTTGCGGCTTCTATAGCAGCACTTAAACCTGCACCACCTGAACCGACGATCACTACATCAAATGTTTGCTCAGTTGGAAGTTCACTTTTCTTCGTTTTTGTTTGTTTTGAAGCTACAAGTTTAATCCCTGATTTCGTAATAGCATCTTTGACTGCTGCCAAATACCCTTCGCTTGTTGCACTCGCTCCTGATACGACATCTACATCAGCAGAGTTTTGAGCGATAATGGCTTCCTTTAGATCTTCATAAACAGGTTCAGATAAGCCTTTGTTTTCACCTTGTTCTATAACCTCAATATTGGTTATTTTTGCGTCTGTAATCGTCACAGCAACTTTAATCTCGCCGTGCTTACCAGTTCCCACCCTTCAAATTTTCCACTTTGCTTGGCTGTTGAACAACCGAATAAAAAGTAGAATCGACAATATACTTAGTAAAAGAACGTTTAAACTTTTTTTCATTTTCCTCACCTTTTTCTATTTTGTTATTCCTTTTTACAATAATTATTGTAACGCTTTCAGAAATCTTAATAAATACTAAATGAAATATTTCACATAAAAAAATAATATTTTTCGTCATAAATATTCAGAAACAGAAATGACAAAAACACCTTCAGTAATCATCATGATACTGAAGGTGTTTTTTGTTTCGATTATTTCATTTCTTTTGAGCTTTCCATAATCGCATCAATTAAGCCATATTCTAAAGCTTCTTGTGCAGTCATGTAGTTATCACGATCTGTATCTTTTTCGATACGTGATAATTTTTGGCCTGTTTGTTTTGCCAAGATTTTATTTAAACGTTCACGTGTTTTTAGGATTTGACGCGCTGCGATTTCGATTTCTGTCGCTTGTCCTTGCGCTCCTCCTAAAGGTTGGTGGATTAAGATTTCAGCGTTTGGTAATGCGAAACGTTTGCCTTTTGCTCCAGCTGTTAGTAGGAATGAACCCATTGACGCTGCCAGCCCCATCGCGATGGTTTGAACGTCTGCTTTAATGAAGTTCATTGTATCGTAGATGGCTAAACCAGCTGTTACGCTTCCCCCTGGAGAGTTGATATACATATAAATATCTTTCTCAGGATCTTGTGCATCTAAGAAAAGTAATTGCGCGATAATCGCATTCGCCATGTCATCTTGAATGGGTCCGCTCACCATGATAATACGGTCTTTTTAATAAGCGTGAATAAATGTCATAAGCACGTTCTCCACGTGAAGACTGTTCAATAACTGTTGGAATTAAATTCATACTACTTCCTCCAAATCTAATATTTGTTTAAGTCTACTGCTATAGTCAATAAAGGTCAATTTATATGCTTGCTAATTAATAAATCTAAAAAAATCTTATCCCAAATTTCTTTAGAAAAAAATATCGAGCGGATTTTTACCTTCGCCAAGAACTGCATATCCAATCATTAAACCAAGAGCAAACAAGATGATGGCAATGACAAGGAAAAACTAAAAATACGCAATAAAGCAGTAAATAGTAAATGTCGACTATTCTTTAATTGTTCTTTCATGATTCTTCTGTCCTTTCATCATCAATCATATGTGCGGTTGGATTCATTACCACTTTCTTCGCACTAAAAAATTCTACGGATTGCAGCAAAAAATGCCTCTTTCAGATTTAATTCGATTTAATAAAATTCCTGTTCCAATTGCTACGCTTTTGAAGTGGATTTTCTGCAATCATCACTGGAACTTGAAGTTTTTCAGAGAGCATGCGATCAATCCCATTAATCAAGGCGCCTCCACCGGTAACCATCACACCACGTTCGATAATATCTCCAGCTAATTCTGGAGGAGTTGACTCTAGAACAAGTCTAGCTTCTTCTCCAATGGTATCTAACATTTCTTTTTAAGCAATGATAGATTTCATTCGTATAGATTGTCACTGTCTTTGGAAGCCCTGTCGTCATATCTCTTCCTTTGACAATCATATCAGATTCATTTTCAACTTCCACTGCACTTCCAAGCGACATCTTAATCGCCTCTGCAGTTCGTTCTCCAATGATTAATTGATACTTGTCTTTAATATATTCTGAAATCGCAAAGTCCATATTGTCCCCAGCTAATTTAATCGAGCGACTTGTCACTGTTGAGCCCATCGATAAAACGGCAATATCACTCGTTCCTCCACCAATATCAATCACCATATTTCCAATTGGAGAAAAGATATCCAACCCTACTCCTACAGCAGCCACTTTTGGTTCTTCTTCTAAATAGATATTTCTTCCACCACATTTAATCGCTGCTTGAATAATCGCCTTTTGTTCTACGGTCGTAATATTAGTTGGCGTGCAAATTAAAAATATCGGGTTTTGAAAACCAGCTATTTAAATTTAATTTTTGCATGAATAATTCTAATAATTGTTCAGTAACCGCAATATCCGCTATTACTCCACCTTTTTAATGGATGATGAACATTGATTTCTTTTTGGAGTACGCCCTACCATTTGATATGCTCGTTCTCCAACTGCAATCACTTCTCCAGTACAGCTCATCTAAAGCAACTAACGAAGGTTCATTTAGTATAATTCCCGCGATCTTTTAGAAACACTAAAAATGTTCGCAGTTCCTAAAGTCAATACCAATGTCTCTAAGCATGAAAGTCTCCTCTCTTATAAATATTTCTTTGATTTTAAATCCGTTTTTTTAAAACAGTACTAGGACATATGAGCCTACTAAAAATGCGACTGCTAATCCTAAACTATACTGAATAACACCTAAAAATTCCATATTTATCGACATTCAAAGAAGAAATAAGGGAACGGTCCATCGGGGTTATTTCCAATGGGGATTCGTGTAATTAACGCAATCGCAACAGAAATAATTGCATACGCCAATGGTAAAAATCGTCCATACAAACGGATCCCACCACTTATAACAATGCCCTTTATCAAATAGTGCCCAATCCGTAACAATGCTCCATAAGGAACAATATAATGCACTAGAAAAATTTTCTATCGTCCAAAAATTCTTCAGGGTGTTTTTTTAAAGGAGCTAGCATGAAATGATACACCAGTCCAGTTAGAAGAATCGCAACGGTCATTCCACCTTTTAAACGAATATCCACTGACTCCAATGGCCTTCCTTACGGTATTTTTAGCAGTAAGTAAATGAGAAAAAAATAACTACTAGTAAATTAGATTGATTGGTGTAATAGCGAATAGAATGCCATCCGTGGAGAAACATCTCCATTAAGAATCCCTACTAAAAGCACATATAGCAATGACTCCTTTAGAAATTAAACTTAGTTTTCAAAAAAATACTTCTTTGTTCATTCCATTCCTCTTTCTAAAGACACTAATTCTCCTTATTATAGCATAAATGCTACAACAGTCGGTATTAATAGCCTAAACAAAAAAAGGGCCGGCGCTCGCCAACCCTTATTAGTAAAACTAGATTAACTTCTTCGATGATTGATTAAATCATGCGGACTCACTACTGGAGTCGCATTCACCCATCGTGCAAAAATTACGAAGTGGAATATACAGAATATAATAAATCACGATATTGAGCATTAGCGTTGCCCTAATCGTTCCACTAAAAAAACTCGTTCCATCCCATGCTGACAACGCCTCTTAACGCATATACGAAATATACAGAAACTTCTGTCAAACTTAAGAAGAACACTAATGCTAATCCTAACGTAAATGGATTTTTGCAAAAATATTTGTACGTACTAAACGAATCACTCGCACAATCACTGCAAATATTCCCATATAGATTCCTAGAATACCTGCATAATAACTATCTACCAAAAATCCTGCAATCACTGAAAACCAAAACATCGCCTTATGGTCAATCATAAAAATTCAACAATACAACTGCAATGACAATAATCCTTGGTGTTAAACTATAGCCAGAGCGCAAAAAAATAAAGTAGAAAAATGATTCGTCAATACACCGTCCACTAGGAAAGCTAGTATGAAGACAAACAATACCCAATAAACTCTTCTGGAGTTACGCATTATTGCCCCTCACTTTCGCTTGTACGAATGACTACTGTTACATAACGAACATCATTCGTATCTGCCGCTGGACGAATTTTCACTTCTTTATATAAACCAAAACGATCCATTGCCACTTCTTCAACCGTTCCGATATATAGTGAATTTGGAGAAATTCCTCCTAGACCACTCGTCACTACCTTATCCCCTACTTTAATATCCTGAGTAGCTTGAATTTGGCTCATAACAAGCATATTTGTCTTTTCATCATATCCGGTAATGGTCCCGTAGATTGGTTCTTTTTCGTTTTGAATCATCGCCGCAACACGAACTAAAGTATTATCAGCATTCGATAACAAGGCAATACGTGCGCTTGTAGGATTCACATCTAAAACTTTTCCTACTAAACCATTATCACTCATTACCGACATTTGAGGTTGGATTCCATCATTTGATCCTTTATTAATCGTAATTACATCACGCCAAGTATCCGGATTACGCGCAATGACCGTAGCATTCACTAATGTATAATCATTCAGCGTATCTTGCAACTTCAGCGTTTCTTTCATTTTTTGGTTATCACGTTTTAACTCATTCAATTGAACCTCTAATTCATGAATGGTATCGATTTTTTGTTTTAAGGATTGATTTTCTTGATACGTATTTGATAAATCACCCACACTATCAATAAATCATTAATACTATTTGCTGGATAAGAGACTAATCTTCCAAGAATATTGGTTACATCATTAACACCTTGAGTCACGATATTACTTCCGTAAGTAACGGAATACATGATTAATGCTAATGCAACAATGATTCCGATTACCCAACCAATTAGTTTCTTATTTGAAAAAATTGGATTCACATCATCACTCCTCTATTAAATTTTTCAACGGACTCTATTTTTTCATTAATGATGGGTTCGCTAGAATAGCTCCTGTTCCTAATGCCACACAATCTAGTGGGTCATTGGCAACAAACGCTGGCACTTGCGTTTCCTTCGAAATCATCTCTGCAAGATGACGAAGCATCGCTCCACCACCTGTCAGAACGATTCCATGATCAATAACGTCCGCAGAAATTTCTGGCGGTGTTTGTTCTAACACATCTTTAACAGCATCTAAAATTTGATGAATAATCTCACTCATCGCAATTGCAATTTCTTTAGCGGGAACTTCTACTACTCGTGGAAGACCTGTTACCATATCACGTCCACGAACTTGCATACTTCCTTGCGCTTTTTCGACAGAAGCAGACCCTAATTGAATCTTAAGTTCCTCTGCTGTACGCTCTCCAATCAGTAGATTATACGTTTTACGAACGTGCTGGACAATAGCTTCATTGAGCTCATCTCCACCTACACGAATCGAACGACTATTCACGATTCCTCCTAAAGAAATCGTTGCTACGTCCGTTGTTCCTCCACCAATATCTACAATCATGCTTCCTGTTGGGTCTGTAATTGGTAAGCCCGCTCCTACTGCTGCTGCAAAAGGTTCTTCCACAACATAGGCTTCCTTCGCTCCAGCATATTTAGTAGCATCTAAAACAGCTCTTTTTTCAACGTCTGTGATTCCGCTTGGTACACAAATAATGACCACTGGTTTAAAAAATGAGCGGCCAACAATCGATTGGATGAAATATTTTAACATAGCAGTTGTCGTATTATAGTCTGCGATTACACCATCTTTCATTGGGCGTAATGCTACGATATTTTCAGGCGTTCTCCCAATCATTTCGAAAGCCGATTTCCCTACTGCGATAATTTCTTCTGTAACGATATTTTTTGCAACAACGGAAGGTTCACGTGTGACAATTCCTTCATCTTCAAGATAAACAATCGTGTTAGCTGTTCCTAAGTCAATTCCGATATTTTGTGCTTTAAAATTAAATGCAACCACACTACTTCCTCCTTCAGTAATTCTTCTACAGACCAGGCTGTAAGAATTCTATTCTAGTATATCAGAATTTGGCACTTTATTCTTGTTTTTTATAGCTTTTTAGAAAACTTTTTTATTTTGAAATATTAAAGCGGTTTCTGTAATCTGTTGGTGATTTTTACATCCGAAAGTTTCCAAAATTTAAATACATTTTACGAAATAAAAAGAACCAAACAACATAAAGTTGCTTGATTCCTTTCTCTTTTTCCACTCGTCTGGCAAGGCGAGCAATTAATTTAGTCAAATCAATCTATTCAGATAATGAACTAGTTAAATCTCTTTTTGCCATTTGAAGCTACCACGACAACACCTAAACCTAATAATGCCAATCCAGCTAATAGTGTTCCTTGTTCAGAAACGCTACCAGTATTTGGTAAGTTTGGTTCATTTGGTTTTTCAGGTTCTGTTTGGTCTGTGATGACTAATTTGCCATCTTTGTACTCTACAGAATTTCCGTTAGCATTTAACACTTCAATCGTTCCATCAAAGTTCACTTTGAAAGTGATATCTGTTACTGCTAAGTAGCCTGTTGGTGCTGCTTCTTCATGGAATGTATATGTTCCAGGTGCTAAGTTTAATTCTTTAGACTTATCCGCTTCTGAAGTCCAGCTTGCTACTGGTGTTCCTTCTGCTTTGTCACCTTTGAAGATCTTGATTTTAGCTCCCTCAATTTCTTTTCCAGCAATATTTACTTTACTGAACGTTACTTTACGAGGTAAATCATCATCTTTATCGGTTACTGTCACTGTTGAACCATTTGTTTCAACTTTGTTTTCTTCACCTTTAGAGTCTTTTTCACCAACATTTGTTACCGTTACAGTTCCATCATAGTTCACTTTGAAAGTGATATCTGTCACCTTAAGGTATCCTGTTGGCGCTGCTTCTTCATGGAATGTATATGTTCCAGGCGTTAAATCTAATTCCTTAGATTTTCCTGCTTCTGATGTCCAGCTTTCTACTGGAGTTCCTTCTGCTTTGTCACCTTTGAAGATCTTAATTTTAGCGTCTGCGATTTCTGTTCCGCCTAAGCTTACTTTGCTGAAAGTAATCTTACGTGGTAAATCATCATCTTTATCGGTTACTGTCATTGTTGAACCATTTGTTTCAACTTTGTTTTCTTCACCTTTAGAGTCTTTTTCACCAACATTTGTTACCGTTACAGTTCCATCATGGTTTACTGTGAACGTAATGTCTGTCACTTTGAGGTATCCTGTTGGCGCTGCTTCTTCATGGAATGTATATGTTCCAGGTGCTAAATCTAATTCCTTAGTTTTTCCTGCTTCTGATGTCCAGCTTTCTACTGGGTTACCTTCTGCAGTTTCGCCTTTGAAGATCTTAATTTTAGCGTCTGCGATTTCTGTTCCGCCTAAGTTTACTTTACTGAATGTAATCTTACGTGGAAGATCATCATCTTTGTCAGTCACTTTAAGTGTTGAGCCGTTGGCTACTACTTTATTATCTTCACCTTTAGAATCTTTCTCGCCGACTTTCGTTACCGTCACTGTTCCATCATGGTTTACTGTGAACGTAATGTCTGTCACTTTGAGATATCCTGTTGGCGCTGCTTCTTCGTGGAATGTATATGTTCCAGGTGCTAAATCTAATTCCTTAGTTTTTCCTGCTTCTGATGTCCAGCTTTCTACTGGGTTACCTTCTGCAGTTTCGCCTTTGAAGATCTTAATTTTAGCGTCTGCGATTTCTGTTCCGCCTAAGTTTACTTTACTGAATGTAATCTTACGTGGTAAATCATCGTCTTTGTCAGTCACTTTAAGTGTTGAACCATTGGCTACTACTTTATTATCTTCACCTTTAGAATCTTTCTCTCCAACTTTTGTTACGGTCACTGTTCCATCATGGTTTACTGTGAACGTAATGTCTGTTACTTTAAGGTATCCTGTTGGCGCTGCTTCTTCATGGAATGTATATGTTCCAGGTGCTAAATCTAATTCCTTAGTTTTTCCTGCTTCTGATGTCCAGCTTTGTACTGGGTTACCTTCTGCAGTTTCGCCTTTGAAGATCTTAATTTTAGCGTCTGCGATTTCTGTTCCGCCTAAGTTTACTTTACTGAATGTAATCTTACGTGGAAGGTCATCATCTTTGTCAGTCACTTTAAGTGTTGAGCCGTTGGCTACTACTTTATTATCTTCACCTTTAGAATCTTTCTCGCCGACTTTTGTTACGGTCACTGTTCCATCATGGTTTACTGTGAACGTAATGTCTGTCACTTTAAAGATATCCTGTTGGCGCTGCTTCTTCATGGAATGTATATGTTCCAGGCGCTAAATCTAATTCCTTAGTTTTTCCTGCTTCTGATGTCCAGCTTTGTACTGGATTACCTTCTGCAGTTTCGCCTTTGAAGATTTGAATTTTAGCATCCGCAATTTCAGTTCCGCCTAAGTTTACTTTACTGAAAGTAATCTTACGTGGGAGGTCATCGTCTTTGTCAGTGATTTTAAGTGTTGAACCTTTAGCTTCTACTTTATTATCTTCACCTTTAGAATCTTTCTCGCCGACTTTTGTTACGGTCACTGTTCCATCGCTGTTAACTGTGAAAGTAATATCCGTTACTTTAAGATATCCTGTTGGCGCTGCTTCTTCGTGGAATGTGTATGTTCCAGGCTCTAAATCTAATTCCTTAGATTTTCCTGCTTCTGATGTCCAGCTTTGTACTGGATTGCCTTCTGCAGTTTCACCTTTGAAGATTTTGATTTTAGCATCCGCAATTTCAGTTCCGCCTAAGTTTACTTTACTGAAAGTAATTTTCTTCGTACTTGGAGGAGTCTTTCTATTTTGGACTTCGCGCGTTACAGCTTTATCCGTTCCAAATCAGTTGGATTAATTTTAATCTCCGTAGTTAACTTATCATACCCTGCAGGAGCTTCAATCTCACGAATCGTATAATTGTCACGTAATAATTGATTTACACTAGCATTTCCATCTGGTCCTGTAGTAAGTGTTCCTACAACAGCTTGGTTACGATCACGAACTACTTCGAATTTAGCACCTTCTAAAGGTTGTCCAGCTTCATCTACTTTATGAATGTTAATCGTGAAAACATACCCTTCTGCAACCCCTCCTGCAATTTGATACGCACGAGAACTTGTAGACTGTTCAGTTTGTCCGCCATTATAAATCATATTTGCAGTATTCGTAATAATTTCTCGATCGACTAAATCATAGTTGGCTTTAGCTTGATACTCAATCATATATCCAAAACCATTGGTATCTCCTAACGGAAGAGTAAATCCATCTCCATTCGCATTTGGTACCAATTTAGGTTTCAACGTACTAGTCATATCACGAAGATTTTGATAAGTCCAATCTCCATTATTCCACACCCAATCTACTTTATAGATTTTGAATGTATCTGGTAAAAATGAAATGTTTGGAGAAGTGAATTTATCCGTAATCGTTACGTTACTATAGTTGGCCATATTACGGTTAACCGTAATATTGTAACGAATTACATTATCTGGGTCTCCTGCCTGTTGAAATGAACTCTTTTCAATCTTAGAGTCATATCTTTTTGGAGGTCCATTATAGCGCACTCTCCCAGCAACTAAAACTTTACTTCCAACAGTAACCTTAACATCAATATTTTTTTCTTGACTCACTACACTGTGATCAACACGTACATAAACAAAAAACTCTCCACGAACACCAGACTTGTTCTCAACATAGTTAGTGTACCGTATAGTAATTGTTTTGTTAGCCGCATCTAATTGTCCTGTAGCTACAAGGTTACCAGATCCGTCTCGAAGTTCAATATTTGACGAATTCGAAAACGCAATCTCAGATGGTAAACTTAGAGTTGTCGTATCTCCTTCATGCACTTTGTTATCTGGCAGTTGGAAAGTCGCAGTAAGACGAAAATCTTGCCAAATATCTAATCCTTGATTCAAATCCCCACCAGAGCTGTTTTTCACACCAACACTAGTGATGACATCATTATACTCTGTGGCGTGCACTTTAGTAAGAGCAACGAAGGGTTGGATAAAGATCCCTAAACAAAGAACAATGATTTGAAACAAAGATCGTAATTTCTTATTCATACATTCTTCCTTCCTTTCTAAATATTCAATTGTAAATGTACAATGTAATTTTTATGCTAGTCTATTCCCAAATTGTTTACTATCCATTTTTTTAGTGAATTTCGTAGCATTCTTTACCTTTTAAAAATTTATCATAATTTTTTTATAAAATTTCTATAAAAACCAATTGAATTTTCACATATTTTTTTAGGTATTATTTGGTTTTTCTGAAAACTTGATATACCTCCAAAAAGAAAGCGCAATTCAAAGAACTTGGGAATAATTCCCGTTTTTCTTCAATCATAAGTATTACCACTGTCATTTTTTGACCCAAAAATTTTCTCCCTAAACAAGTCATTCTAACTTTTTAATCAATCAAATTTATCGTTTGAAAAAAGTATTAGGCAAAATAAAAAAACCACCGGAAAACCGGTGGTATCATCGTTTAAACTTAAATTATAGTTTAACTACGTTAGCTGCTTGTGGTCCACGAGCGCCTTCTTCAACATCGAATTGAACTGCTTGTCCTTCTTCTAATGTTTTGAATCCTTCAGATTGGATTGCTGAGAAGTGTACGAATACATCGTTTCCACCTTCACGTTCGATAAACCCAAAACCTTTTTCTGAGTTAAACCATTTTACTGTACCTTGTTCCATGAACATTTCCTCCTTGTGCCATAGCACTTGTTATTCATATTCTTGCTAATGGTTCGAAAGGAGTAAATCTTTTACACTATTTCTATACCTAACAAAAAAACACAAGTTCAGTATACCATCTAAGAAACCTTTTTACAAGAGTATTTCCGAATTCGGATAGAAATTTTATGAACAATTGAAGTTTTATGCGTTTTTTTCCGAATGCTTTCCTTATTTTTTTCACGTTTATTTTTTTCGTGAAATCTGAAATTCTTCATTTTCTTCAATTTTCATCTTTTTCAAGAAAAAAATGAAATAATCATTTTATTTTTTTACAATACTCCGATTTCTTTCAAAGAAATAAAATGCTCTCCCCCACAATAAAATGATCTAGAAGTTCAATCCCCATTAATTCCCCACAATCCATCAGTCTTTTGGTAAAATCAATATCTGCTTGAGACGGTTCAGGATTCCCACTCGGATGATTATGTCCAATGATGACACGTGCTGCCGAATATCTCACTGCTTCCCGAAAGATTTCTCTTGGATGAGCAACCGCACTATTTAATCCGCCGATGAAAATCATTTTCTTTTTTTATTACTTCATTCTTAGTATTCAAATAGAGCGCTACAAGATGTTCTTGATAGGCATCTTTTAACTCTTCTACAATCCACTGCCCCGCCATTTTTAGAAGACGTGATTTTTTTCCTAGTTTCATCTGAGAAGCTTTGTTTAGTCTGGCTCCTAGTTCAATGGCCGCCTTTAGTTCAATGGCCTTTGTTCGTCCAATCCCATTAATGTGCATGAGTTCGTCCAGACTTGCCATCTTTAACGAATGCAAATCTTCAAAAGTATTCAAAACCACAATGGATAATTGTAATACATTCAAATCTTTAGAACCTGTCCTTAGTAAAATAGCTAATAATTCATGGGTTTCAAGCACTTTAGCGCCATACCGTTCGAGGCGTTCTCGTGGCATGGCGCTTAAAGGTACTTCTAATAATCTCGATTCAATCATTGTGACACTTCCTCTTTATTTTCTCTACAAAGAGTTACGATGTCTACTCTTCTTTAGGCTTGCGGTTGTTCCACCAATGACGAACTTCAGCAATAAAATAGAGAGAGCCCGTCACCCATAATTCGCTCTTATCATCTATCGAGCAGGCAAACCGTTCGATAACTTCTTCAAAGCTTTCTTCAAAGGAAATCTTGGGAGAATCTAAGTACGCTTCCACGTCACTTCTAGCTATCGACAGGCCTCTTGAAGGATGGAAACTCGTTAAGATGATGTTCACATCTGGAAGAGCTTCTTGTAATCTTGCAAGCATTTGTTGACTATCCTTTCGAGTAAGCGCACTAAATAAGAGTGTCTGTTTCTTGCCAAAGAGTTCCGTCATGTTTTGTATGAGTCGCTCGATGGCAGGCAAATTATGAGCACCATCAATGATAATAAGTGGCGTGTCTTGCAACACTTCCATGCGTCCTGGCCACGAAACGACAGGGAGAGCTGCTTCGATGAACTCAGCCTGCATACTTCTTCCCGTTTGCTTCCATCCATGCTTGGAACGCTCGAATTGCAACGCTCGCATTTTCCTTCTGGAAAAGGCTCCTTGGAGAGCTAGCTGCTTCAGCGAAATCGTGAGTGAGGAATCTTGATACGAATCTTCAATTAGAAAGAAGGCTTCGCCAAATGCCTGCACAGCTGCGCCTTTTTCGCTAGCAACCTCATGAATTACATCCATACATTCACAGCTGACTGGCCCAACGACCACTTGTTGCCCAGATTTAATAATCCCTGCTTTTTGCGCGGCAATTTCTTCTAACGTGCTTCCAAGTAAGTCTTGATGGTCCAACCCAATCGTCGTAATGACGCTGACGAGTGGATGGCCAACATTCGTATTATCCAACAGACCGCCAATCCCGACTTCAATAATCGCAAGGTCGACCGCTTCCTGTTGAAAGACGGCAAACATCATCGCCGTTAAAATCTCAAAATAGTTAAAAGGGCTCCCCACTCTTCGAATAAGCGGCGCTCCACCTCTCTTACCACCGATGTGGCTTGCCAGAACGGCTCTTCTTCAAGAGGCACTCCGTCTAGCTGGATTCGTTCCCTTATACTGTCCATATGCGGTGAAGTGAATGTCCCTACTCGCAATCCATGCGCCTTCGCAAAGGCCGTGACCATCGCAGCTGTGGACCCTTTTCCATTCGTCCCAGCAATATGAATACTCTTCAATTCTCGTTCCGGATTTCCAAGCGCTTCTAGGATAGCCTCCATGCGGTATAATCCATGTTTGCGAGGAATAGTCTCGCTCTTTTTTAACCACTCTTGAATCATTCACTCACCTCCTGTTTTCCTCATTTATCATAACAGAAAATTACCCACCGGAACATACAAAAGAGAGCGCATGACACTTCATACGCTCTCTGCGCCGTTCAAACGGATTAGATTTTCTTCAATGTTGCGATACGTTCTAACACGGCTTCGCGTTGTGCTTGATAGTCCGCACCTTTTGCACGTTCAGCTTCAACAACCGCTGCAGGAGCTTTTGCCACAAATTTCTCGTTCGATAATTTCTTCTCGACACGATCCACTTCTTGTTGCAATTTCTCTGCTTCTTTTTCAAGACGAGCGATTTCGTCTTCGATGTTGATTAATCCTGCTAATGGTAAGTAAATTTCAGCACCTGTGATAACAGAAGTTACCGCATCAGATGGCGCTTCAACGTCTTCACCATACACGAAATTCTTCTGGATTTGAGAAGCGTGCAATGTAAGATTCGTTTTCTTTCAAGACAGCGTAGTGCGCTGCATCGCTCACTTTCGCAATGATGTTAATTGGTTTTGATAATGGTGTGTTCATTTCGTTACGAACCGTACGTACTGAACGGATGAAGTCCATTAAGAATTCCATTTCTTCAGCTGCTTTTTCGTCCATTTGTTCTGGGTGAACCGTTGGGATAAGTTGCGACCACTAATGATTCCCCAACGTGAGGAACAGATTGCCAGATTTCTTCTGTCACGAAAGGCATGATTGGATGTAATAGACGTAATGTGTTGTCTAATACATATACAAGAATGCTACGTGTTGTTAATTTCGCAGCTTCGTCGTCCCCTGCTAATGTTTCTTTCGACATTTCGATATACCAGTCACAGAAATCATCCCAGATGAAGCGATACAATAGACGTCCTGCTTCACCGAATTCGAATTTCTCAAAGAGTTCTGTTACTTTGCCAATCGTTTGATTTAAGCGTGTTAAAATCCATTTATCTGCAAGAGTCTTCTCACCAGAGATATCCACTTGGTCCGCTGTTAAATCGCCCACGTTCATTAATGCGTAACGGCTTGCGTTCCAAATCTTGTTGATGAAGTTCCATGCAGCATCCATCTTGTCTGTTGAGTAACGAACGTCTTGCCCTGGAGCAGAACCGTTTGCTAAGAACCAACGAAGCGCATCGGCACCATATTGCTCGATGACTTCCATTGGGTCAACCCCGTTTCCAAGAGACTTACTCATCTTACGTCCTTGGCTGTCACGAATCAATCCGTGAATTAGAACATTCTTGAATGGACGTTTTCCTGTAAATTCTAACCCTTGGAACATCATACGGCTTACCCAGAAAGTAAGGATGTCGTATCCTGTTACAAGTGTATTTGTTGGATAGTAACGTTTGTAGTCGGCTGCATCTTCGTCCGGCCAACCCATTGTTGAAAATGGCCATAACGCAGATGAGAACCAAGTATCTAATACGTCTGGATCTTGTGTCCAGTTTTCGCTGTCGCTTGGAGTTTCCATGCCTACGAATACTTCGCCTGTTTCTTTATGATACCAAGCTGGAATTTGATGTCCCCACCATAATTGACGTGAAATTACCCAGTCGTGAATGTTTTCCATCCAACGTAAGTACGCATCATTGAAACGTGGTGGATAGAAGTTTACTGTATTGTCCCCTTCTTCACGTTGCGCATTGATGGCTTGCTCTGCCAAAGGTCCCATTTTTACGAACCATTGTTTTGAAAGACGTGGTTCAACAACGACATCTGTACGTTCTGAGTGACCAACGCTGTGTAAATGTTTTTTTCGATTTTTCACAAGAAGGCCAGCTTCTTCCAAATCTTTCACGATAGCTTTACGCGCCGCAAAAGCGGTCCATACCTTCGTATTTACCGGCTAACTCGTTCATCGTCGCATCATCGTTCATCACGTTAATACGAGGTAAGTTATGACGGTTTCCCTACTTCAAAGTCGTTCGGGTCATGCGCTGGAGTGATTTTTACAACCCCTGTTCCGAAATCTTGCTCAACGTATTCGTCAGCGATAATTGGAATTTCACGGTTCATTAACGGCAAGATAACTGTTTTCCCGATAAGCGCTTGGTAACGTTCATCGTCTGGGTGAACCGCAACAGCTGTATCTCCAAGAAGTGTTTCTGGACGAGTTGTTGCGATTTCTAGGAATCCACTTCCGTCTGCTAGAGGGTAGTTCATATGATAGAACGCACCTTCTACGTCTTTATGGATTACTTCGATATCAGATAATGACGTTTTTGCTTTAGGGTCCCAGTTGATGATGTATTCACCACGGTAGATTAAGCCTTTTTCGTATAAAGTTACGAAGACTTTCTTAACGGCGTCAGATAACCCTTTATCTAATGTGAAACGTTCTCTGCGGTAGTCTACAGAAATCCCCATTTTTGCCCATTGTTCACGGATATGGCTGGCATATTCTTCCTTCCATTCCCATGTTTGTTCAAGGAACTTCTCACGGCCAAGGTCATAACGAGATAAGCCTTCACCGCGTAATTTTTCTTCTACTTTTGCTTGAGTTGCAATACCAGCATGGTCCATCCCTGGTAACCATAAAGTGTCGAAACCTTGCATGCGTTTTTGACGGATAATCATGTCTTGTAACGTTACGTCCCAAGCATGTCCTAAGTGTAATTTTCCTGTTACGTTTGGTGGCGGGATAACGATTGAATAAGGTTCAGCGTTTGGATCTTCGTTTGGATGGAAGACGCCTGAATCAACCCACCATTGATATTTACCAGCTTCAACTTCTTGTGGTTGAAACTTAGATGACATTTCTTTAGCCATTGATTTTCCTCCTTGTATCTTGTTTGTGTCCAATAAAAAAATCCTATGAAGACACTCTCCATAGGGACGATTAAATTCGTGGTACCACCTAATATTCGCGTAATCATTTCATTACGCCTCGATGTTGGTAACGAAGTGTCGTCTCCGTACTCTATTACTTCTTTTCGTAGAGTAAGCTCACAAGCTACCTTCAAATGAATCTGCTAGGAAGTTGCACCAAGTCTTCCCTCGCTTGTAAACAAAGTCATTTTACTCCTCTTGTTCATCGCTCTAATATACAAAATATTCTACCATTATGGCGATGTGCTTGCAACAATATCGCGCTCTCTTCTACCTCACATTCCCGCTAGACACGCCTAGGTCTGCATCTTCTGGAATCCACCAATCCAAAAACTCTTTGATGGACCAATCCCAGAAAATCCCATTCGTGTCCGCCACTTTTTTTCTTTATAGATGACAGGGACATCCTTTTTCAAATAGAAAATCGACTGAATTCACGACTTTTATCCAGAAGCCAATCCTCGGTTCCACAAGTCATAAATATTTTTAAGTTGGAAGGATTCTCGACTTTTTCTATCGCTTTAAACAACTGATTTCCGTGCGAATCATAATAGTCTTGGTCTTTGAAAAATCGATTTAGCGTATCGAGTTGTTAAGAAAAAAATGGAGAACCACTATCCTCTTCGAAAGGGTAATGCATTTTTTTATAAATGGCGCCCGAAAAAGAAGCTATCACGCTAAAGGTGTCTGGGATATTTGATGCCGTTTCGAAGCGCCCCGTATCCCCCCATCGAAAGCCCGGCAATGCCTAAGTCTTCCCGTTTTCGAGAAATAGGAAACATTCGGCGTGAGATTTCTGGAAGCTCCACCCCGATAAATTCTCCATAGTTCGTATAGTTCCACGGTTGGTCTACGTAGAAATGATTTTTCCCCAGAAGGCATGATGAGGGCGAGATTTTTTTCTCTTTTGCGTATCGAAGAATTCGCGTCTGGTTGACCCAGTCCTGTTCACTGCCCTAATACTCCGTGCAGTAACACCAGCGCTTTGTACGGACCTTCTGAGAGATACTGATTATTGAAAATCCACCGCATCGCTAGGTAAGTAGACTGACAGCGGGATGGTTCTCATTAAAGTTTTTTTGAAAAAGAATGAAACGTGTAAAAGCGCCATATGACGCCTCCATTAAAACTATTATTTTTTAATATATCGATTCACTACCGTCACTAAGCCAAAGATAAACGTAAATTTAACGACGGATTTTTTTGCCACGATTCCCATTGCTCATACCCAAAGAAATGATTCATGATGAGGATAAAAGCAATAGTGGCTACCATCCCAACAATGATGACAGCTCCTCCGAGATTCATCTTCTTGAGCTGTATCTGGATTATCCCGATTTCACCCAAAGTATAAAAAGGCAAGCCTACTAAACATCGCACTCATAAAAAAACAGCACGATATCTTGACGAAATACTAGCTGATAGATTGCATTTACGCCACTAGTGACCCCAAACACAATGATGACAATGTCTCTAACTTTTTGACTCATTTCCAACAACCCCTCTCCCTAAAAACGGATTCCTGAACTTATCTCTATTATACTGCTCCCCCAGCGTTTTTACTATACGCGCAAGCAAAAAAAGAACCAAGCATTACTGCTAGGTTCGGGTGATTTAATTAATTTTTGTGGCACATAACGGATTACTGTTTCAAGAACTTATCTAACTCTTCATAAGTAAAAACCACCACCAAATTCATATTTCCCATCCTTTTTTTTAATAGAGAATCTCATTCTCAAGTTTTCATCCCCATTAACAAAAATCTCAGCATTAAGGCCCCTATCCTCTACAGATCTCATTTTTTTAACATTAACCTTGTAAGAACGAATTTTTCCCCTTCTCAGTAAATGCCTCTGGATCCAGCTTTAGAAGCTCCTCTTTTATCAAAAGCTACTATTTCTGGCCTCTTCATTTCTTCGTCTCTAAGATAATCATCTGCCTCTCTAGAAATAGCATAACTTTCGATTTTGTAGTTTTCCGACTCCTTATTCTTGTCCTCAAACCTCCCAGTACTCTCCCTATTACTGATGAGTAAGCTTATTCTTAAATCGGGATTTCCATTTATAAATATTGTAGTGTGAATTCCCAACCCCCATGAATTATTATGGGTTTTATCATAATCAATTTCATATGATTTAATTATATGGTATTCGCTATCACCTCTATCACTAGTATCTTTTATCTCTAATCTTTTTATCACTAATCACTATTCCATTACGTTCTCTAGGTTCTCTGATAATATTATCTTCTACACTTCTTAGTGCTTTTTCAATGGCTGCGATGACTTCTGGCTTCTGTAACTCTTCTCGAATATATACTTTCTCCCGATATTTCGAAATGACTACTATGGCGAGATATGATAATAGAATCCCTAGTATAATCCTCCCTATTTTTCTCTTTTTCTTCATATGAATACTCCTAAAAATTATTGTATTTCTTCGATTGAGACAAGGCTAATATATTGTTTCTCATAGTCATAATGAATAGGCATCATGCCTAACCAAACAATAAAAAAATAACAACGATAATAGTGAAATAGGGATTAAAAAGACTCCTTCACTCGCATTATTTGTGTTCATATAAAAAAATACAAAAATACCCACAAGTCCTATTCCAAACCAATAGGAAAAATCTCTTCTTTTGGCAAACGTGAATGTTGCAGTATATCTCTTTGCATTCTTAGGCAATCTTTCCGCAACTTTCTTCTGGGCTTGTTTGATGTAAATTTTTGCGAGTAAGTATGCAATAAATACCGTTAGAGCTAAAACTCCCAATTTCAAAAGTACTTTCTGATGAATATGATACACTAAGAAAATATCCTCTAATGTTCTAAGAATTGACCTCGATAGTGGTTGCACCGATACCACTGTTCCCGTGTACAGTGGTGAGGGTTTAGCTTTAAATTCAAAGTTTTGATCATGATAACCAAACTCCACCATCTCCACAGTTACTTGCTTTGGAATAATCCCAAAACCGTACACATTCGGTCTGACGGTGCTCGTGTCCATGATGTATCTCTTGCCTTTTTGAGTCCGTCACTATTTTTGTGACACGCAGACTTCGAGTCTTTAAAAGTTAATTTGTTCAAGGCTTCCCTCCTTTTTGTATAGATTATTTTATTCGTAAATATAAATTCCACCATCTCTTTTTAATTCTTGGAGGATGGTTCATTCTAATATTTGATATATTAGGAATACTATCTTGTTGTTCCAATTTAAAATCAACTATTAGAATTGTGTCTGAATTATTGTTAAATTTCCCTTTTATCGATAAATTATATGACTCTGCAAAGATTCCATTGCTTACAGCTCCAACCTCTAGAGTATTCCAATCAAACTGTACAGATTCTATCTTTGGATATCTAGAATGGATCCACGCCACAATTTCTTCTTCGTGCTCTTTCAGCCATGCCGATTGCTTATCTCTTGCCGTCGCAAAAATCGTGTTCTCTCTCCAGCTTGGATTGATCACATTGAGGGCTGTAACGCCACCAACTGTCAGTAACAGTAGGGCGCTGGCTGTAATTGCTGCTTTCTTTTTCATTACGGTTTCACCTTTTTACTCATAGTCATAAATCGTACCGCCACGTATTATACCAGGGCGCTGATTCATTCTAATTTGACTCATTTGTGGTATATCCCCTTCACCGGGCATTAAAAAATCTACCCAAATAACTGTTTCTGGAATTTCATTAAACGTTCCCTCGACCGACAAATTATATCCATTTAGAGACACCCCATTGCTTACAGGTCCGACATGTAGTGAGTTCCAGTCAAATTGCACAGACTCTACCTTTGGATAGACAGAATGCATCCATTTTACAATTTGTTTTTCGTGCTCTTTTAACCATGCGAGCTGCTTGTCTCTCGCCGTCGCAAAAATTGTGTTCTCTCTCCAACTTGGATTGATCACGTTGAGCGCTGTAACACCACCCACTGTCAGTAATAGCAGAGCGCTCGCTGTAATTATTGTTTTCTTTTTCATACATGAACTCCAGTCTTTTTATGAATTCTACTCATAATCGTATACAACACCATCATCCTTTTCTATTTTCGGCGGATGGTTCATTCTGATTCTTGACATATTTGGAATGCTATCGGGGCTATCCATAAGAAAGTCAACAAGAATTATCGTTTTCGGAAGTCCATTGAATGTGCCTGTCAATGATAAATTATAACCGTTAATAGACACTCCATTACTTACTGGCCCGACGCGTAGTGAATCCCATTCAAATTTCACAGTTTCTACTTTCGGATATCTAGAGTGGACCCACGCTACAATTTCTTCTTGATGCTCTTTTAACCATGCGAGCTGCTTGTCTCTTGTAGTCGCAAAAATCGTGTTCTCTCGCCAGCTTGGATTGATCACGTTGAGTGCTGTCACTCCACCTACTGTCAGTAACAGCAGGGCACTGGCTGTAATTACTGTTTTTCTTTTTCATTACGGTTTCACCTTTTTACTATTCATAATTATAGATAACCTTCCCTTTTCTAATCATCGGCGGTTGATTCATTCTAATTTGAGATAAATTTGGAATGTCATCTTTCTTTTTCATCAAAAAATCGACAATAATTATGGTTTGGGGATTATCATTAAAAACTCCGTAGACTGATAAATTATAACCAATAATGGCCACTCCATTACTCCCCCGCTATCACTTCTAATGTGTCCCAATCAAATTGAATAGTTTCAACTTTTGGATATCTTGAATGAACCCACGCAACAATCTCTTCTTCGTGTTCCTTCAACCATGCTAACTGCTTATCTCTGGCGGTCGCAAAAATCGTATTCTCTCTCCAGCTTGGATTAATGACGTTGAGCGCCGTCACGCCACCTACTGTCAGTAATAGCAAGATACTTGATGTAATGGCTACTTTCTTTTTCATCTTCATCACTATCCCTCATTCCCCTTTAGTAATTCCATCCTTCGAACAAAAGAAACCTTTTAATTACTCATACGGTTTCCAAACCCCATCACTTTTTATAAGTGGCGGATTATTCATACCCATTTTCGAAATACTTGGAATACTGTCTTTATTGTCTATTTTAAAATCAATGTACAACACTGTCTCTAGCATGTTGTTAAATTTAGCCCAGTACCGACAAATTATATCCAACATTCATTACACCATTGCTCACTGGGCCAACTGTTAAAGTATCCCAGTCAAACTGAACAGTTTCTACCTTCGGATACACTGAGTGAATCCACGCTACGATTTCGTTCTCGTGCGCTTTAAGATAGGCGAGTTGTTTATCTCTTGCAGTCGCAAAAATGGTGTTCTCTCTCCAGCTTGGATTGATGACGTTAAGCGCTGAGACTCCACCTAGGACTAATAATAAGAGCGTACTACCGATTATTACTGTTTTCTTTTTCATACTCTTCCCACTCTTTTTCTTTCAACTAACCTACTCAAAAAATATAGGCCTTTGCCCTTTTTTTATGCTCGGAGGATTAATCATTCTAATATCTTTCATATTTGGAATGCTGTCTTCATTGTTAAGGCTAAAATCAATTACCAAAACCGTATCAGGATTATCGTTAAACGTTCCTTTTACGGATAAATTATACCCAACTATTTGAACGCCATTGCTAATAGCTCCTACTCGATACGTGTTCCAATCGAAGTTCACCGTAGTAATTTTAGGATACCTAGATTGAATCCATGCCACGATTTGTTTTTCGTGCTCTTTCAACCACGCTAGTTGTTTATCTCTTGTCGATGCAAAAATGGTGTTTGCTTTCCAGTCAGGATTCGTGACATTCAAAACCGTCACTCCACCTAACGCCAAGACTAAGAGCGTACTACCGATTATTACAACTTTCTTTTTCATATCCATACTCCCATCTTTTTTGGAGGTTACTCAAAATAATACACTCCACCATCATCCTTTTTGATGCTTGGTGGTTGATTCATTCTAATCTGCGACATTTTTGGAATACTATCTGCTGTTTCCATACGAAAATCTACAAAAATAATCGTTTCTGGAATATTGTTAAAAGTACCTTTAACGGACAAATTATACCCGATATTCATCACACCATTACTTACCGCTCTTACCTTCACCGAATTCCAGTCAAATTGAATACTATTCACTTGTGGATAATGATTTTTGACCCACGACACGATTTCTTTTTCATGCTCTTTCAGCCACGCTAATTGCTTGTCTCTTGCTGTCGCAAAAATGGTGTTTTCTCTCCAACTCGGATTGATCACGTTGAGTGCTGTCACTCCACCGACTGTCAATAACAAGAGGGTGCTAACTGTAATTGCTGTTTTTCTTTTTCATACTCTTCCCACACTCCCAAATTCAATGAAGTCAGTCAAAAATGTAAAAAAACATTCCCTTTTCTTTATTCTAGGGTGGATGATTCATTCTTATTTTGGACAGGTTAGGAATGCTGTCCGCTTTATCCAGTAAGAAATCTACCCAAATGACTGTTTCAGGAATATCATTAAATGTTCCTTCAACTGACAAATTATATCCAACATTCATTACACCATTGCTCACTGGACCAACTTCTAGAGTTTTCCAATCAAACTGTATTTTTTCTACCTTTGGATATCTTGAGTGAATCCATGCCACGATTTCTTTCTCGTGCGCTTTAAGATAGGCAAGCTGCTTGTCTCTTGTAGTCGTAAAAATGGTGTTTTCTCTCCAACTTGGATTGATCACGTTGAGTGCTGTCACTCCACCAACTGTCAGTAACAGGAGGGCGCTGCCGATCATTGCTGTTTTCTTTTTCATACCTAAACTCCAATCTTTTTAGATATCACTCGTATTTGTATAATACTCCGTCCTTTTTTATTCTCGGTGAATGGTTCATTCCGATTTGAGACATATTAGGTACATCCTCTTTTTTCTCCATTAAGAAATCCACTAAAATCAACGTTTCAGGAATTTCATTTACAGTCCCTTTTACAGATAAATTATACCCAACATTCATCACACCATTACTTACTGCTGTTACCTTTACCAAATTCCAGTCAAAATTGAATACTATTCACTTGTGGATAATGACTTTTGACCCAGGCTAAGATTTCTTTTTCATGCTCTTTCAGCCACGCCAACTGCTTGTCTCTTGTAGTCGCAAAGACAGTATTCTCTCTCCAACTTGGATCAATCACATTGAGTACTGTTACGCCACCTACTGTCAGTAATAACAGTGCGCTGCCGATTATTGCTGCTTTCTTTTTCATATGAATTCCTACTTTTCCCCGATGTACTTTATCTTGATTTTTGATAAATCAATCTTACCAGTTATTTGTTCTGCACGTTTTTATATCCTGGAACTCCTCAATTGGCCCAAGTAACAAATCTCCATCTGGTTGTTCAAGAAATTTTAAATCACTAAATAGCATCGAAATTTCTTTATTCTCATCATTATTAATTTTACGTTCAAAATATAACTTCCCGTGCTCTCATTTTTTTGTAAAACTAATAAACTCAATCTCTTGAACATCATAGTTCCTAACAATTCAGTGGCCACATTATTTTTGTTGCTCCTTCGTGATTTGTGGTTTGAAGAAACACCCCGCCAAGAGACACAGTCCGAGTAGCACGATTCCTAGTTTATGAACTTTTTCATTATTATCCCTCTCTGATTTCCACTAATTCATAGGTGCCTGCTTGGTAATACTCCGCTACTGGAATTGCACTATTCGTATATGCAAAAGACAACATCGAAAAGTACTGTATTTACAATTAACACCGCTCCATCTGAACCATTATGGATAGATAAATAGACAATATAACAGACCAAGCTGATTATAAAAATGAAATAGCCATCATAAATTCTCTTAGTCGGTTTAAAAACAAATGTCTGAACAGAACGTTTTTTTGCCCCAATCGATCTTTTTACTTTCTTTTTATTAAAGTTCAAAAAGAAATCACAATTAAGTATGAAATAAGCATAGAGATAGCAAACAACAAAGTTTTTAATGCCCAGTTGTTGACCAATCTTGTAGCTCACAAACAAACTATGCAACAAGTTATACAGTGTATATAATAGCGGTTGAATAGCGACGATTATCCCTGCTTTCAACCCATTACTTGTTTTTATTTTTTTAAGCTCGAATTGCACATTTTTCATTCTCTAATTCATAAGCGGTGACCGAAACGGTATCAGGTAAACCGCCCCATATCACACTCTTAGGACGTACTGAGCTCAGGTCCATCAAATATTTCTTTCCCTGTACACCTTCTACTAACTTATAAGAAAAAATATTCGAATTTGAAAACTTCAACTGTACCATTCAATCACCTCACTATACAACCCTATTATTCACATCCCAATACTATATGTATCTAGAAAAAATTAAATAAAAAGTCATTATTACTTCATTATATACTGTAGGATTTTAATTGACTATTCTTTTCATAAAAAAAGAACCCAGCATTACTGCTAGGTTCCACTTCTTCGGCCACTGTAGCCGAGTATTCTATTTTATTCTTCTACCCCTAGTAATAGGTTCACTAGGATGTCCACTGTCACATTACCGAAGTAACGGCGGATGTCGATGGCTTCGAAGGCTTTTGTTAAGTCTTCGCGGTTGTATCCAACTCCCACTAGCGCTTTTTCTACATCGCTGATTTCACCAAGACCGAAGAAGTCTCCGTTAATCTTAATGTCTTTGATGGCATTCTTTTCAACGTTCAAGCTGAACTCGATTTGTCCGGCTGGTGTACGTTTTGATTGTTTGAATTCGAATTTTGGATTCTTTCCATAGTTCCAATCTGGGTTGTTGAAGTACTTGCTGCGTAATTCTTCTACACGCACCCAGTCTTCGTCCGTTAGAACATACTCTTTAATCGTAGATGTATCTTCCACATTGAAGATGTTTTTCAAGAGCACTTCGCGGAATTGTAAGATGTCTAAGTCTTGATATTCAGGCGCTAAGTACGGTTTGATATTGGTCACGCGTGAACGAACTGACTTGATTCCTTTTGACGCGATTTTCTCTTGTTTTGGACGTAAAATTTGTGACAAAATGCTCACATCTAGATCCAGCATTAATGTTCCGTGCGCTGTTAAACGGCCATTGTTTGAATACATCGCATTTCCAGAGAATTTCTTACCGTCAATTAGAAGGTCGTTACGTCCTTGTAACTCTGCCCCTGTTGCTCCCATTTTATGGAGGGCTTCAATCACTGGTTCTGTGAATTTCCCAAAGTCACGGAAGCTATCACCGTCATCTTCTGTAATGAAGCAGAAGCAAATATTTCCCATATCGTGATACACGGCTCCACCGCCTGAGAAACGACGAACGACTTGTACGCCAAGTTTATCTACACCATCTTGATTGATTTCTTCGATGGTATTTTGGTTTTTCCCGATGATAATCGCATTTTTCGTTAATATAAAATAACAAAATCGGTTCATCGAGTTTTCTTTTTCATTTAATAAGAAATATTCGATGGCTAAGTTTGTGGTTGCATCGTAGATTTCTTTTCCCATTTCGTTGATTTTTTTACATAAAACATCTAAAAATCCCCTCACTTTAACTGATAGTTCTAGCGTAATCATACCATAATCACAATTTCTCTACATAAGAAAAAGCTTGATTTTACAATGTTTTTACTCCACTTCAACGCGCAATTACCATATATGGTAATTGCAGCCTTTCATAGTCAGTCAACCGGAAATCCCGCATTGATGTTTCCTCTAATTCTTGCGGTTTTATAGTAACTGTAACGTGATTCGCATTGAATGTGAATTACGCGGAGTTGGACCATTCCATACTCCGCGTTTGAAGCTTCAAAGGTGTAAGACCCAGACTTACACCGTTGCAACGTTATAGTTACTATCAAAAATCCGCAAGAAGAATGAGGAAACATAAAAAGCGCACCCTTTCGAGGATGCGCTTGGCTCAATCTTAGTATGCCCATGCGATTAATAAGTAGATAAACGTTGAACCAAACATATCTGCCAATGCGTGCATGAGGAAGAATGGTAATAAGTTTTTTTGACCACTTTCTTGTACATGAAGTAGTAAAACAATCCGTACACGACACCGATAACAATTGCCCATAACATTCCTTGATACGTATGGAATGAGAAACGAACCAGTGTTGAGAATGCTAAAGCCTTCCACTGATGCTCTTCCTTCACCGATGTCATTAAGCCAAGGAAGAAGAACTCTTCGTAGAATCCATTTAACAGCCCATAAGCGCTGGCCATTGGAGATAACGCTAAGAACTTATTGATGATTTCCTGTGGGTTCATGAACGGTACAAGCGCTGGGTCGAAGTAATTGTATTCGCCGCTCAGCGTTGTTACGACGTCGCCGAACAGTCCGACAATCGTGAATAATACCGGTACCCAGATGAATACAGACCAGTGAAAACGGACCTTCAATTGCTTGAAGTCGTAATGACGAATGACTAAGTATAAGAGTGCAATCGCTAGTAAACTCACCTGTAAGGTAAAGTTACTCGAATACGCTGCCCCGTCGCTATAGGACGATGTCGTCTCCGTATACTGCTTGGCCACTTCCGTTACCGGCTGTAAACTCTGTAGAAATTGTTGCGTGGATCGGATAATAAACTCCCCGACCATGATCATCGTCACGATGAGGATGTCAACCCACTTTAAAGTTTTTAATGGTTCTTTTGGTCTGATTTTAGTTAAAACAGTCATGATTGGTTCCCTCTTTTCCTTATAGTATCAAAACACTGTTCTATTGAAAGAAAATCGCTTGTTTCTTTTGACGTTTTCCTTAATAAGAGAATACTCCTTAAAACTAAAATGAACCTAAAATCAAAAAGATTTCTACAAAAAAAGTGACTCCTTTAATAGAAGTCACTGACTAATTTTCTAAAAGAAGCGTTTCGGTATTTCGATGAACAAGATTACAAGAAGTCCATTAAGAAGGCTATGTAATAGGATTGCGTCAAACAAACTTCTTCTTCGTTCATACACAAGAAAAAGAACAATAGAGCCAATAAGATAAGCTATAAACTGTATCCAATTATGAATATATGGCATATGAATAACTGTAAATAAAATTGAAACGATAGACATTCTAACAAAAAGCATTCACTTTTTCTCGGAGCAAATTATTCAGAAAACCTCTAAAAAGAAATTCTTCAATCAAAGGTGCAATACAAACGAGTTCTAGTGCCTCTAAAAGCAAAAAAACAAATTTGTCTGCCGTTATTGTTTGAGTTGCCTTAAAGAAAAATCAACTAGTTTTGTTCGATTTGTCCCATACGCCATTGAACTCCACAAACTATAAATCAAATAATCTGAAAAATCTAAGAGCAATATACGTTAAAAAAACAAAAAAATTAAATCCTTCAGTTGAATTTTTTTCTTTTTTTACTTTTAGCTTAAACAATTTTGTGTGTACATGGTACATAAAAAAATGAACAAAAATACCAACGCAAACAATCGTAACTATGAACTTCCACAAATTCGCTTGCCGATCTAGATTCAACAAATTCTTGCGGAACACAAATTTAATTCCACCTAATATGACAATATTCGCTACAAAAAGAATAGAACCCAAAGCGGTTTTTTTCATTCGAGCACCCATTTACTTCTACCTCACATGATTTTTTTCCTTATATTACCGTTTTATAGCAGACACTGTCAATATGAGATTCTAAAAAAAGCAGACTAGCGTTTTACTAGTCTGCTTCATTCATTATTTCTGACGGATGGTAAATCCTTTGTCAGATTTCTTTTTGTTGTTACGGCGGCGAGAATCTTTCCCTTTATATCCGCGTGTATATTCGTCTTCTAAGCCACGGCCACGACGGTCTTCTTTGCGCTTTGAAGCTTCCTTTTCCCGTTACGTCCGCGGTTGTCTTTACGGTCGCTACGGTTGTAGTTCCCACGGCTGTTGCCACGTTTGCGGCTTGGCAATGGACGTTCTGGCGTGATTTTAACTGGAATTTCAGTTGGGTCTTTAATCATGCTCTTAAGTAATAGAGCTGCCAATTCTTCTGGTTCGTACTCGTCTAATAAGTAAGATACCGCTTCTTTGAAACGTCTTGGTTCCACAGTTTTCATCATTTCGTCGATAGACTCGATGGCTGTTTTTGTTTGTCCTTCCAAAGCTTCTGTTTGCGTTGGTGGACGAAGGCTTGTCATACGTTTACGCGTTAATTCTTCAATCACACGTAAGTAATCCATTTCGTTTGGTGTCACGAATGTTACAGACATTCCTTCTTGACCAGCACGGCCTGTACGTCCGATACGGTGTACATAGCTTTCTGGGTCTTGTGGGATATCGTAGTTGTATACGTGTGTGACGCCTGAGATATCTAGTCCACGTGCCGCAACGTCTGTAGCGACTAAGATGTCTAAATGGTTGTTCTTGAAGTCACGAAGAACGCTCATACGTTTTTGTTGGCTTAAGTCCCCGTGGATTCCTTCTGCACGGTAGCCACGCATTTCAAGTCCGCGTGCTAATTCGTCTACACGGCGTTTTTGTACGTCCGAATACGATGGTTAATTCAGGCGTTTGAACGTCTAATAAACGTGTCATAATGTCAAATTTCTCGTAGTCTTTACATTTTACGAAATATTGATCGATTAATGTCGCTGTCATCTCATTTGATTTGATACGAACATGTTCTGGATCTTTCATAAATTGAACACCGATACGTTTAATATCGTCTGGCATTGTCGCAGAGAATAAAAAGCGTTTGGCGGTTTTCTGGAACTTGTTTGATAATCGATTCGATATCTTCCAAGAATCCCATGTTTAACATTTCATCCGCTTCGTCTAAGACAAGTGTTTCCACTGTCGCAAGTTTCAATGTACGGCGTGAAATGTGGTCTAATCAAACGACCTGGAGTTCCCACAACGATTTGTGGATTTTCTTTTAATTGGCGGATTTGACGGTTGATGTCCGCTCCACCGTAAAACCGCTTGTACACGAACCTTTTTGTCGCGTCCGAGACGGAACAACTCTTCTTGTGTTTGAATCGCAAGTTCACGAGTTGGTGCGATCACAAGATCCTTGTACGCCTTTTTACTTGGGTCGATTTTTGAAGCATTGGCAAACCCAAATGCAGCTGTTTTACCCAGTCCCTGTTTGCGCTTGTCCCAATCACATCTAAGCCTTGCTAGTGCTTTTTGGAATGGTTTGTGCTTGAATGGGAGTTGCTTCTTCAAACCCCCATTTTTTTCGATAGATTCTAGTAAGGCAGAATCCAATCCTAATTCATTAAATTTCATATGTTTCCTCCTTGGATACTTCGGTGAGAAGCACACGAGGGATTTCCCTTCATAACAAAAAGTCTGGAGCTTTTCGTAAGAGCACCAGACTTCTACAATCGTTTAAAATATCAAACTATCTATTATAAATGTGTGTACATTTCTCAACTCAGCGAATAGTATAGCACGCATCCAGCGAGAATGCAAAGAATACAGACCGCCGACTCCTGCTTTTTATTCTTTGAAAATGCTTAAGGAATAAGACTTTACGGGCTCTCAAATCCTTGCGGATTTTTCAATAATAGCTGTAATGGGGCAACGGTTCGAGCCTTTCGTCTCTCACCTTTAAAGCCTCAAAGCTGGAGGTTGAAATTAAATTTTCAAACTCCAGCTAATTCGCATTTAATGCTATCCCCCATTACTGCTACTATTGAATCCGCTAGATTTTCCGCCCGTATTCACAGCGCATTGACAACCTATAAAAAGCGGGAGGATGCGGGAGGGTTTGCTGCTCGTGGTGCGGTTGAGAAATGGGACACTTTATAATAGATAGTTCTCAGGGAGGGGACGAAAAAAAAGCGAGGGACGTTGGTGCGTCTCTCGCTTTACTTTGCTTTTGTTATTCTGCTTTTAGGGCATCGACAACAGCGAGTAAGCCTGTGCCGTTGCTTGATTTGATAAGGACTTGATCGCCTTCTTTAAGTTCGGCTTTCAAGTCAGCAATCAAGGCTTCTTTGTCCATGTAATGGTGAAGAGCTGCTATTTCAAACTGGCCTTTCAACGCATCATAGAGTGCTTCCATTTCTTCACCGTACAAGTACACAAGTGCGACTTCGTTTGGAGAAATGACTTCTGAGATGCTGGCGTGCAATTCTTTTGAATGTTCACCGAGCTCGCGGATGTCTCCAAGAACGAGAACGCGACGTCCTGTTGCGTCCACTGAAACGAATGATTTGATGACGGATTTCATCGCGATTGGGCTGGCGTTGTAAGCATCATTCAAGATGGCTACTCCGTTTTGGCCTTTCACCCATTGTGTACGGTTCTTCGTCAATTCGAAGTTCGCTAAGGCTGACACGATATCTGAAAGTGGAACGTCTAATGTGCGTGCAATTTCAATCGCTAAAAGCGCGTTTGAAACGTTGTACGCTCCAAGGACTGGTAAAGTGACCGCCACTGTTTCAGTTGGTGTCACTAATTCAAACGCGGTGTGGTCTGAATACAGTTCGATGTTACTTGCTGAGAGTTCCTTGCTTCCTTCGCCGACTGTAACGATGTTGAAGTTTGCTGGTTTTTCAGCTTGTGCAATGCCTGCTGTAATTAAGTCTTCATGCGCTGGATAAATAAAAGTTCCATTTTCTTGTAGTCCAGAAAGAATTTCAAGTTTGGCTTTGGCAATGCCTTCCTTGCTTCCCAATTGTTCCATATGCGATTCACCGATGAGCGTAATCGCAACGACTTCTGGGCGTGCTAATTTTGATAAGAACTCGATTTCGTGGAAATCACTCATTCCCATCTCTAAGACAAGTGCTTCAGTTGATTCCGGCATATCTAAAATGGTTTGCGGTAAGCCGATATCGTTATTGAAGTTTCCCTTGTGTTTTATAGACACGGTAGCGTGCGCTAAGAGCGGCTGCTGTCATATCTTTTTGTCGTTGTTTTTCCCAGAACTTCCTGTAATTCCAACGACACGAGGAGATACTTTTTCTAAGTACCATTTCGCTAATTTTTGAAACGCTTCAAGTGGATCATCTACCCAGATTGCGCAAATGCCTTCTGGTGGTGTAAGATCTTTTCTTCCCCATAACACTGCTGTTGCGCCTGCTTGAATCGCTTGTTCAATATAATCATGTCCGTCGGTTTGACCTTGAAGTGGCACGAAAAGACTGTTTGGTCCTAATTTTCGTGTATCAAAGGCTACTGACTCAATCGTTTCGAATCGATGTGCCGATTGATAATCAATCGCGCCAACTGCTTTCGTGATTTCGGCAACTGTTCCAATACTCATCGTTCTTCTCCTTACTCTGCGTGACGATCGTTATAGCGTTTAAGGGCTAAACGAATCAATTCTTCCACTAAATCTTTATAAGAAATCCCCATTGCTTCCCATAATTTTGGATACATACTAAATTGTGTGAATCCAGGCATTGTGTTCACTTCATTAATGAAAACTTCTTGTGTTTCAGTAAGGAAGAAATCACAACGAGTTAATCCACTACCATCAATCGCACGGAAGGCCGTTTCGGCATATTCACGAATTTTTGCAGAAACTTCCTCAGGAATTGCTGCTGGAATTTGAAGTGTTGTTGTATTGTTGATGTATTTTTCATTGTAATCGTAGAATCCTGCTTGTTTGACAACTTCTCCAACAACTGAAGTATTCACTTCATCGTTTCCAAGAACCGCTACTTCGACTTCGCGGGCATCAATTCCTTGCTCTACAACAATTCGACGGTCGTATTTGAGAGCTTCCTCAATCGCAGTGGTTAATTCTTCACGGTTTGTTGCTTTTGAAATTCCTACGCTTGATCCCATATTAGCAGGCTTCACAAACACTGGGTAACGCAACGTCCCTTCAATACGATTGTAAATCGCTTCAGGAGATTTTTTGAAATCTGCCTTTACAAAAGGAACAAATGGCACTTGTGGAATTCCTGCTTGTTGGAAGAGGTGCTTACTAGCAATTTTATCCATTCCATTGGCACTTGCTAAAACGCCACATCCTACATAAGGTAAATCTAGAATTTCAAATAGTCCTTGAATAGTCCCGTCTTCTCCGTTTGGTCCATGTAAAATTGGAAAAACGACTGTATCCGGTCCTGCAATATCACTTGGTTGAATGCGAACTCCTGTAGATACTTCCCCTTCAACTGTTGCAAAACGAGCTTTGGGTCCTTCTGTTAAACGAAGCGCTTGATCAAAAGCAACCGGAGCTTTTAATGCTTCCCCTTTTAACCAAGTTCCTTCTTTTGTAATATACACGGGTTGTACATCGTAATATTCAAAATAAATCTCTTTAATAATTGATCCTGCCGTTAAGATTGAAATATCATGTTCGGCACTTTTCCCGCCATAAATGACAACAACTTTCATATGAATCCTCCAAACTATTCGCTTCCAGCGAACGACCAATCTATGTGGTCCATGTCTGTTATTTTTAGATAATAACCTTGCACGTTACAGTATAACAAAACGGCGGAAGCCTTACAAGTTCAGACAAAATCAATAAAAACACCTTCCAAAGATTCTCTTTTGAAAAGTGTTTTTAAATGGCATCCGTCATTGGTAATTTTGCTGAAATTTTCCAATTTTGATACGTTTCGTTATACGTTAATTGTCCAATGCGCACGTTTTGTGTCACTGCTTTATTTGCGTAATGGTAACGATCTTCCGTCAAGAAAATCGGTATTTCATAAACATCCTCTTGCTTATTCACTTGATCAAATGCCAAACTGATTCCTTCGCGGTAAAGAGGCATCATTTCTTTTTAAAGCTTCAATCGAAATCGCTTCAGCTTCTTTTTCAGAACCAAAGAAGAAAAACTTCGGTGATTGATTTAAAATATCCGTCATCTCAATTTGTACTTGTCTTGATAAGAGCGGTAAAAACTGTTCGATTTTTCGATAATACACTTTAGAATATTCATTATCCAAACATAGGTAAATAAAAATTATTTTTGTAATTTATAGAAAAAAACGGCGAGTGTAAATGTGTTTTTCGCATGAGAGATATAGAGCAAATCAGCAATCTCTTGCGGCGTGAGTTGATGAACGAATTCAATAGAGTCAAAATCAACCCAGTTTGATGGAGCTTCTTTTCCTTCTGCTACACCTTGAAGATATTCCAACACATTTTTGCGTCCTTTAATCCACATAAATCCAGTATAAGCATCATGAGTGGCAAGACTAGATTTCCCATTCAAAAGGAGGATATTTTGAGGGATTTCAGACTGTGGTAAGGCAGACAAATGGAACGCGATCGATTTAGCCAACACATGGTTCGATACGCTATCATAATGGATATACAATTGTTTTTGCCACAGACTCCCCACCTCCTAAGTTTTATAATCTCCATTATAAATGATTTTCAAACTATAAAACATATAAATTAGATTACATTTTACAATTGAACCGTTTTCTTTTGTAACAATTTAGCAACATTCTATACTAGATTTTCTAGCCTTTACACAAAAAGAGTTGAAGTGATTTCTTCAACTCTCTTCTCCTTCTATAAGAGTGTCCATTCTTAGCATTTGACTTTCTGAGTGATTCTTTTCACCGCAATGTCTATTCTTTCAATCACTTCCCAATAATCTGTTGGAAAGTTCTTTAATTCAACAATATCCACAGGATCAAAATGATAGACTAAATGACGAATCACTTGGTGATGAAGAAATACAAGGTCTTTAAAATCCTCTAATGAAATAGATTCCAACCCTTCAATATACCTACATAATTCCTTATAAGATTCTTCGTGAAAGAGGCTTTCTTCATGTAGATAATAAAAGAACGTTCCTTCTTCCAGTAGTACATTTTTCTAATGAATGACATCAACCTAACCTCTTTCCTTATCGCTAAAAAGTTCCACTTTCTGAAAAACAAAAAGACTGAGGAAGCCCCCAGTCTAATTTTTCTACATTTTTTCTAAACGTTTAATACGGTTTTCCGTTGAAGGGTGGGTTGCAAAAAGAGAATCTCCACTTTCTCCAAACGGATTCGAAATGTATAATGTTGCACTTTGTTTATTCGCTTCCGTCATTGGCGGCGCTTCAGAAATCTTTCTTAGGGCAGAAATAAGCCCATAAGGATTTCTTGTAAATTCGACTGCTGTTGCATCCGCTAAATATTCACGGTTTCTGGATAATGCGAGTTGTAAAATCGTCGACATAAATGGTCCAAGAATCATTGCGACTAGACCAATTACCATAAAAATTGCATTGGCTCCGTCTTCATCATCATTATCACTACTTCTTCTTCCGCCACCCCAGAACATCATTCGACTACCGAATTGAACCAGTAATGCGATGACTGCTCCAAGCGCAATAGCGATGGTTTGTAAACGAACATCATAGTTGCGAATATGCCCAAATTCATGAGCAATAACACCTTCCAATTCCTCACGATTTAATCGTTCAAGTAACCCTGTTGTCACTGCTACCGCAGCGGTTTGAGGCGAGCTTCCTGTTGCAAAAGCATTCGGAGATTCATCTTGAATAATAAACACTCGAGGCATTGGAACTTGAGCAACCATCGACATATCTGTCACAATATTCCATAACATTGGCGCTTGATTCTTATCCGTGATTTCTCGGGCATGATTTAACTGCATCACTACATTTGTCGCATTCGAAATCATCATCAATGAATAAATTCCACCAATCACTACAGCAAGGATTACTCCAGCTGTTGCATTATTTAATGTGAAATACCCAATACCGATTCCTACCGCGATGAAGAGCACCATATATAAAGCAATCACAACAATTGTTCTTCTTTTTATTAGAAGCAATTTGCTGATGTAACATATCAGTACTCCTTCCTTCAGATTAACTATTGATTAGAATTTAACTTCAGGAACTTTACGAGCTTCTACTGGAGTTTCTAACAATTCTTCTTTTGTAAATCCACCGAATCCAGCAACAATGTTTGTTGGAATAGATTCAACAGAAATATTGTATTTCGCAACACTTGAATTGTACAATTGACGAGAATAAGAAATTTTTGTTTTCTGTATTTGTCAATTCTTCTTGTAAGTTTAAGAAATTAGTGTTGGCTTTTAAATCTGGATAGCTTTCAGCCAAAGCAAAAACAGTTTTTAAAGCACCTGATAATTGGTTAGATGCATCCATTTTTTCTTGTGGTGAAACGTCATTTCCCATCCCAGCGATTTGGTTTCTCATCGCAATTACTTGAGATAATGTTTCTTGTTCGTGTTTTGCATATCCTTTAACCGTTTCAACAAGGTTTGGAATTAAGTCATTACGACGTTGCAACTGAACATCGATTTGTGCCCAAGCTTCCTTCACCCAGTTTTTTTGTTGTACAAGACTGTTGTAAGCGAAAACGCCCCAAATAACTAGCACAACGACAATTCCTAATATAGTATATAGTACTGACATATTGTCACGCTCCTTTAATTTAAGTACCCCTATTATACCATATTTTCAAAAATACGTGTAAAATAGAAGATAAGTATATTATATCAGATTACAAGGCTGTGTACATCCTTCTTTAGTGAAAATGAACAGCCTGAAGGAGATTTATGATTCAAAATCACTTTTTATCCCCCATCCAACAAGATATCCCTGAAAAGTATCCTTTGCCTATTCCTAAAGCATATATCGATTTTATTCGCAAAAAAATGGAGCAGGATACTTCAAAAAAACACTAAAATTTATACAAGCGAGCCTACTCGATTTGGGATTGATTATGCTTTGTGTAATGGAATTTGTGGCTTTACTTCGGGTGATTTGTTCCCTAGTATTCTTTGCGAAGAATGGCAAAATGAACAAACTTCTCTGCCTGAGTATTTGATTGTTTTCTTCCAAGATGGTCCTGTATATTATTGCTTTGATGTCCAAAAAGGCCCCCATTCAGAACCAAGTATTCGTTTGGTGGATACGGAAATGGATCAGTGGCTCACCTTAGCAGAGAACTTTTCTTCTTTTTCTAGAGCAATTACAGGAAACTACCGAAGAGATTTCTTATGATTCAAAAGATTGGATCTCTATTCATACTTTAAACCAACACATGGGACAAAGAAATATTCCCCATCAAGAAGAGCTACTAGAAATTCTGCAAGATACCGCTCCCCGGCTATTTCTTCGTTGGATAGCATACCTCTTGGAACATTCTAAAAATGAAAATGAGCGAAACATTGCTCTGGAGAGATTTCAGTTTGTTCAATCGTATCTCTCCTTACAATTTTCTTCGTATCCAGAATATCAAATCTGTTGTCAATACAGCCAACCAGAATCATAAAAAGGCTTTTAGAACAATGTTCTAAAAGCCTTTTTGATTACATATTCAATGTTGTAAATGAGTAAGGAACTAACTCCTCTAATTTTTAATTCAAGGATATCTCCTTTTCCATTCAATAGAAATACTGGAGTTTCTGGTCCACAGAATTCAACCATGACTTGACGGCAAATATTACAAGGAGGTAGGGAAGCCTTCTGTCTTTCCTGCAACTGCAATAGCTGCAATATCTCCTTGGCGATAGCCTTGCGAAGCTCCATAAAAATAGCACTACGTTCGGCACAGTTTGTCACACCAAACGATACATTCTCCACATTCGCTCCTGTAATCACACGACCATCCTTGTATAAAACAGCCGCACCTACAGGAAATTTGGAATAAGGACAGTAGGCATTTTTTAACACTTCTTTTGCTTGCTCCATAAGAGCTACTTTATCAATTGTCATTCGTTGAACTCCTTGTGTTGTATTCCTATTATACAGATTTTAATAATAGTTTCAATACTCAAAAATTTAAATTTCCGACCAGAGTCCTAGGTTATGCCCCTTCAACTGTGGTACACTTAACCCAACTACGAAAGGAGCTAAATGATGCTACAGTTACAACATATTTCAAAAGTTTATCATACAGCTAATCAAGAGTTTCACGCGTTGAAGGATATATCGATTCGCTTCCGTGAAAATGAGTTTGTCTCCATTCTCGGGCAATCGGGTTCTGGGAAAACCACCTTATTAAATATCATTGGTGGACTCGACCAATACACATCTGGTGATTTACTCATCCAAGGAAAATCAACAAAGCAATTTTAAAGACCGCGATTGGGATAGCTACAGAAACCACACCATCGGATTTGTTTTCCAATCCTATAATCTGATTGGTCACCAAACGGCACTCTCTAACGTCGAGATTGCGATGACGCTTCTGGTGTTTCAAAAGCTGAACGCAAAAAACGTGCCATCGAAGCGCTCGAACGAGTTGGCCTAAAAGACCATTTATATAAGAAACCAAGTCAGATGTCTGGGGGACAAATGCAACGAATCGCGATTGCGCGTGCCCTTGTGAATAATCCAAAAAGTCGTTTTTAGCCGACGAACCTACAGGAGCGCTCGATTCCGAGACCTCAGTTCAAATCATGGAGTTATTAAAAAGACATCGCCAAGGAACGGCTGGTTATCATGGTGACGCATAACCCAGAACTTGCAAAGACGTACTCCACACGTATCGTACAAGTATTAGATGGAAACATCTTGAGCGATTCGAATCCATACGAACCAACAGAAGAGAAAACACAAGGCGACATTCAGTTCACGAAGACGAAGATGAGCTTTATGACGGCACTTGCCCTCTCGTTTAATAACTTATTGACGAAGAAAGGCCGTACCTTCCTGACTGCCTTTGCTGGTTCCATCGGGATTATCAGGGATTGCCCTTATCCTAGCGCTCTCGAATGGTGTGAGCGACTACGTGAAAAAGGTGCAAGAAGATACCCTTGTCTCTCTTCCACTGACGATTAGCGAGCAGAACCAAAGCAATCTGTTAGCGACCTCCCCGGACTTAAGCGATAAGCCGTTTAAAGAAAATAATGAACTCGGTGTCAATACGGTACTAACGAAATTATTGAAAAAACAAATCGGGAAAAATGATTTAGCTTCTTTTAAAAAATATTTGGAAGAGAATGTTTCTCAAGTCGAAGCACTTACAAAAGATGTTCGTTATCAATACAATTTACAACCTTACATTTATGAAACCGATACTTCCAATGGTCCAAAAAGTATCCTTCCATCCACTCTTGCAGATGAAGTCGAAACTTCTAACCAAACAATGAAAGGCTACTTGCATAATATTGACTATTGGAGTGAACTTTCGAGTGATACGAACATGTTAGAAAGTCAGTACGATGTTTTGGAAGGACGTTTGCCAACAGATAAATCAGAAATCGTTCTGATTGCCGATGAGAATAACGAAATTAGTGATTTGCTACTCTATAGTTTACGTATCAAAGATCCAAGCGAATTAAACGATGCAAAAACTAGATGAATTAGGTTCTCAAACATATCAATATAGTGATTTCATCGGAAAAAAACATTCAAAAGCCGTTGTCAACACGAACCGATTCGTTAAGGAGAACAACCAATGGATTAATAAAATTGACGACAAATCGTATATGAAGACACAAATCGAGAATGGCCTTGAGCTTAAAATCGTCGGTGTTCTTCGTCAAAAAAAGAAGGAACAAGATCTAGTGTGAACTCTCCTTCTGGCGGTGTGGCTATACAAGCGCCCTTATCGATTACACTTCTGAGCAAATTCAAAATAGTGACATCGTGAAGGAGCAAAGAAGCCAATCCAACCATCAATGTATTTACTGGAAAAGAATTTGCCAAAGATCCAAAAACCATTCAATTCGGCTGATTTAACCGAAGAAGAAAAATTCAATTGGCAAAAGATGACGCCTGAACAACAAGCGCAATACGTCCAACAATACAACGACAACTTGGCTGCCACTTACGAAGAAAAACCTAGCTAAATTGGGGGTTATCGACAAATCCAAAACCGGCAGCCATCGAGTTCTACACCTCTTCGTTCCAACAAAAAAACAAGAGTTGAAGGACTTCATCAACGCCTATAACACGGCCAAAAAGACGCCGGCGACGACGACAAAGTGCTCGCCTACTCCGACGATATTCAAACCATCATGTCATCCATTACAACAATGGTGGGCGTGATAACAACGGTACTCGTTGGTTTTTGTGGCTATCTCTTATCGTTTCATCGATTATGATTGCGATTATCACGTACATCTCAGTTCTAGAACGTACGAAAGAAATTGGAATCCTACGTGCAATGGGGGCTTCGAAGAAAGATATCCGTCGCATCTTTACTGCAGAAACTGCTATCGAAGGATTTATTTCCGGGGTACTCGGTATCGCCATTACGCTCCTTGCGACTTTCCTATTAATGCGATTGTTGCACAAACAACCAAGGTCGACGGCGTTGCACAATTACCATGGGATGCCGCTCTTATCCTAATTCTCATTTCTATCGTTCTTACAGTCTTAGCTGGTCTCATCCCTTCACGCATTGCAGCGAAGAAAGACCCAGTCGAATCGCTCGCAGCGAATAGCCATTAAAATTTAAAAAGGTGGATAAAGGCCCAGCCCTTTACCCACCTTTTTATTGCTACATTTCCAAAATTAACATATATGTTAATTAACAAATATGTTAATTTTGCTCCCGTCCCTTCACCCATCTAGCCTAAAAAGCAAAAGACAACTTCGCTTCACACAACCAATTGTATTAGCACCAAGTCTAGCGTAAGGGCAGAATTTAATGCCCCATTTATTCAGTGGAACGAAAAACATCTTCAGATTATATAGTGGTATTTGTAAGGACAAATACCCAATGTGAATTACAGCTGCTAAGAAATTTATTTCCTAGCAGCTGTTTGAAGCTTGGGAACCTGGAGACTACAGGCTCCAGGTGGTATCCTTACATTTACCACTATTAATACATCTGAAGATGTTGATAGTGACAATGTTTTAGTTTATTTTATATAAATGCTGTCCTTACGCTAGTGAACCCATTGGATCCCATGGTGCTAACACAATTGGTTCGCTGTTGAAAGCGTCGAGTTGCTCTTTTGTAAGCAAATCTTTTCTGATAACGATCTGATACGTATACTCATCCATCCACGCATCGCTCATCATCCAGAACCCTTCAACCCCAGATTCTTCACCCCAACTGTTTTCCACTTTCCAGCGATTTGGTTTACCATCGACAAGGTTTACCCCTGTTAATACCATCGCGTGCGTCATTAAGCTATCGCCGTATTCAAGACGTTCGCCTTTTGTGAGTGAATAGTCGATTCCAGTTAATCCTTTAAGGTCGAAGTTATTGAGCGCAAGACGACCATTTCCACGGTTTGAAGATTGACCGACATCGCAGCCGAACCAAACTGACTCGCCTTGTTCTAATTGGCGAATCGCTAATTCTTTGAACGTTGCCATATCTAAGTTCAAGTAACGTACTTGGTTCCCAACGACATTTCCAAGCATTTCAACAGTGTATGAACGGTTGAATGGTTTGTCCGCAGTTGGTGAATTGATGATAGACACGTAATCGTCCAAGTTCAAGCCCACGAATTGTTCGAAGAAGCTTTGTGGTGTCAAATTCAAATGACGATGGAATTCCTTATCTTTATCACGATATTCGAAAATCGAATGTTTCTGGCGGAGTTCAAGAGTCACACTTAGTAAATCGTACACTTCTCGCATTAATTGTTTACGCGTTTCGTTGATTTCGGCTTCGCTAGCACCTCTTGCCACTAGGTCGCGAAGCACTTTTGCATCTTGGCGAAGTTTTTTATTTAAGTATTTGTTCAAATCGCTTGAAGCCGAGCTTGAAAAACTTTCCGGCATCACACTCTTTGGCACAACCCCATATTTCTTGAAGATAGACACAATCATATCCCATTGCCCACCGTCTTGTTGAGGGGTTTGTAAAAGGAAGGCTACATTGCGGCTTGTCACAGGTTCGCCCGCTGTTTTTAAAATATTTTCATGGAAATAATTGGCCTTTTCGTATTTATCCCAGAAGAATGTATAGCTTTGTGAGAGTTCAAATTCTTCGAGCTTGAAGTTATTAAAGAGTCTGTGGCGGAACGTATTGAGCGCCGCAAACATCCAGCAACGACCAGAAGCCTTTTGATTGGCTACTTTTCCGTGCTCCAAATCAATCGAATACACCGGCTGATTTTCCACAACAGAGGCGACCGTTTCACTAGCACCTTTCAAGCCATTCTTCACCGCAGCATTTTGCGCCACGATACGCTCTGGCTTACTTTGAAAACTTTCTTTATATTGTTTCGTCAATTCCTTCGTTAACGTAAACATCACTTCATCTCCTTTAACCTTAATATTCTTATCGTACTCCTCTTAAGAAACGGATGCAATACGATTTAATAAAAAAGCAACAATATCATTAATATTTTGCTTCCATCAAAAAAGACGGTATCCCTACCGTCTTTTTCTAATACCCTCTTATTTTGTAAAATCTGCCATATTAATTGGAATGGACCTACCGTCCGGCAAGCGCAATTCCGCTGTGCCATCCATATTAAAGACTAAACTATCTAATCCTACGCCATAACCAGCTGCAAACTTAGCAAGTTTTTCTTGGACAGGGTCCACTGCAGGCTCATCATTCTCTCCTGAATCTAAACTTGGCTCACTTCCTTCATTTTTCATGAGGCTTTGGAGTCGATGGAGTTTCAGATTGGGATTGCGAAGTGCTTGGCTTAGAAGTTGAGTCTGAGGTTTCTCTTCTTTCGTTATTTCCTTTTGTTCTTCTGAAGTGCTTTGCAGCGTCTCTTCTGGTTGTTTTTCTTTTCTCCTTGTCCCTTTTTCCCCTGTAGTTGCTGTGGTTGGTTTCGTATTTTCTGCATCTTTTGCGCATGCTCTTGGGAATTGTTTGAGCACTCCCAGTTCTTCCGTCTTTTTGTTTTTGGATCTAAGACAGGGACTTCAACCACATAATACGATTCATTTTTCTTCGTAAGGGTTCGCCATAAAGGTCACACGAATGACATTCCCCAGGTAGAAGTGACTCCTTTATAGGCTTCAGGAATCGGCAACTGAATTTCCCTACTTTATAATTATTTTTCCAAATATGGTTGTCCCGTGGAATTCATCAAAGACACGTACCAATGCTTCTGTTCCTCCCGGAATCTTATACTGTGGTTTCAATCTGAGATGAGTGTCCCCGGCATAAAAACGGATAGAAAACAGCATGACTAGCCATTTCATAAGCAAGAGATGCGGTCACTGTGAATGTCCTTCATAATGAACTTCTGGATAATCTTTTGAAGTGATACTATATTTAAATGTTTCTCCTGGAAGATACGATTTAAGAGTTCAAAGTTCATAATATTTCCAACTCCGTCCCCAAACACTCGACCAGATGGTTTCTCTAATTGATGACCGTCTGGAGTCGTGAGTTTTTACAATCATATTCGTTCCTAATTTCTCGTCGATTCCCGGGCAAATGTGAATGAAACACTTTTTGCCCGTTGGCTAAAAGTAAAAGGCTTGATTATTAAAAGTGCTTGCTTTCAACAGCGCAATTGCTTCTTCTAATTCCGCACCAGTATACACTTTATTATTCCGTTTTTGGCTACTCCATCTTCTGGTTTAGAGGTTTCATAATTATGATGAGAATGCCCGCCACTAAACGGTTTACTCTCATCAATCGGTTCTGCATGATGATGATCTCCATGAGGATAAATAATGGAGTTCTTTTCCTTATCAACCACAATTTGGTCTCGTTTAACCCCATATTCTTTCATAATTCGAGCAATTTTTTCCTCGATTTTTCTCTCTAACTCTTTTTCCGCTTTATTCTCCTGAGTCGTATTTTCAGAAGGAGTCGGTTCCTGCGTAGTATTTGGTTCGTTAGTCTCGGGTGCTTCCTCAACCTTTCGACCATAATACCGCGCTCTGGCTTCTTCTAGGTTTTCTTTAGGAATCAAATATTCCCATTGACTATTTACGAGTTGCTCATACGGAATGACATGAACATCTTTTAAACTACCATTATGAGCTACTAATAAATATCTGCTTGTTTTTCCGATAATATGATTTCCATCAAATAAAAATCCATCGCTCGTAGGATAATGAATTCCTGGAAATTGTTTTTCACTTGAAGAGGTGTCAGGTGTTTGATTCTCCTCTCTAGAACTTGAAGGAGGTGTTGACAGGAATGCTCCGGTTGTTCCTCCAAAATTGGATTGAACTAGACCTGGTGAAGAAAACGAATGCGCGGTTTGATTTAATTGACTCTTATAAATAAAGTGGTAATGGTCTCCGTGTCTCACCACATAACCAAAGCTCATTCTCCTCAACAACATCTTTGAAATCAAAAGTATAATGGTCCTCGGTAGAATTCAATGGATAAGGTGTCTTCCCGTTTTTTATGCTCGAAAATAGCATCTTTTGGAACTTCTCCATAGACGAAATGATAGTGATCTCCGTGTTTTTTAAGATATCCATTCGTAAAAACTTCACCCACGATAGTTTTAGGTTTATTCTTTTTAATTTCTTCAGCCGCTTTCTCGTATTTGGCCATTTTTCCTTATCGATTTCTTCTTTTGTTGTATCCTCTGTAACTGGTTCTTCTTGTTTCATAGCGCCTTGTTGATTCACCCAAACAAATCCGCCTAATAAAGCGATACTAGCACTTCCAATAAAGAGTGATTTCTTCAGTAATTTCATTGAATTCCCCCCAAAAAATATTCTAAATCGTATTTATTACGTTTTACAATATACTACCCTACCTTGCTTCTGTCAACCACTTTGTGAGGAAAAATCTTCAATCTTAAACTTTTAACTCTAATTATAACTGTTTAAAAATTCCTAAAAGAATCGAGTTTTAATCGATAAATAAAAATTTTGAATTATACTAACAGAAAATCAATTACCAAAAGGAGCTTATTATGAATTCTTCTTTCAAAAACTCATCTTAATGAATAGCTTATACGGATTGCTTTGGGGGAGTTATTTTTATCTGGGCTAAATACATGGATGTCATTAGCGAAGCTCAAAAGGCAGGATATTCCGATTTTGATTTCCAATCGCTTGTTGGTTGTATTTTTGCTATCTGGAATTTATCTGTTTCACTTTTTAAAATGGCAGTTAAGAACACGAACCTCCTTGAGTGGAAAAATCAATAGCTTTAAAGCCTCTCTACGCTACTTGCTTTCTTAGTTGGAACTTTTGATATTTCAAAAAGAATTCCTCCTAAATCATGAAGGCCTCTTAAGTATCTTCATAATTGCTTTGTTCACCAATTGTTATTCCTTATCTACAAATTCTTCAAACGAAGAAAACAGGCTTAAAACTCTTTAATGGAGACGATATTCCTATATATTTCATTTACAAAAACACCAGCTAAACCCGGTGTTTTTTATTCCTCATTCAATCTTCCAAGATAATACTTAAAAGTATCCTCATCATTCCCTAATTTTTCCAAAGAACATTTCGTCAATATGTTCAATTTTAGGTACTGCTTCTTTTTAATATTAATTCAGCTTTTTCATTCAAAAATAACAGCTTTTTGCTCTAGTATCTCTGGAATGTTCTTGTCTTTTTACAAAATCCTTTTTCCAACAAACTTAAAATTTGAGACACCGTCATAACATCTATTCCGAAAGTTTAGAAATCATTACTTGAGTAACCTCATTTTCAGTTTGCAGTAAATAAGCAAGTGCAGCTAAGACTACAAACTGAGGATGTGTTAGGTTAATTTTTAGTTCTTGTTTAATCATAAAATGCCATTTATTATAGGCTCTCATAAATAGCAAACCGGTCGATTTCTCAGAATCATTCTTATATTTTTGATGTAAACAATCAAAGATCACCTTAACTTTCTAAGTATTTTTTTAGAATAAAAGATAGAGTCTGGAACATCTGAAAAACTTGTTTTTAAAAATTCCAAGTGTTGGATATCTTCACTATCTAAGCTTACAGAATGTTTTATAATTACACTCCCATCATTATTATCGATAATTTGATGTCCAAAAAGTATATCCCCAAATGGAGTAGCCGTTTTATCCCAAAAATTCTTCAAATACTTTTACATGAGTAAGTTCGTATTCCATTGGAGCATGCCTTCAAGCTCCATAATTCCTTTTGAACCTGTTTCAAAATTACCTTTTAAAGTAATATTTTTTAAATCTTCCTCCCAAGTATACCATTTTTTCAATATTGGCATAGTACTCCCAAGCCTCTTCTTTAGTTGTTTTGGATTTTTAAGCTAAAACTAAATTCCATAATTCTTCCTCCTTATAATAAGTATACTTATTATAAATATTTTTATCATTAGTGTCAAACAGAATAGAATCTTTATTGATTTTATTACTAGCATACAAATCATGGAAATTCACAACTAGGATAGAATATTCTTAAAAAGAATGAAAGAGCCCTTCGGATTCGGCAATAAAACGTGGCCCCTTCCTCTAACGAAGTCCCCACCACTATTGAGGTCTCTTCTCCTCCCTTCAAGTAACTCTCAGTGACAATGCGTTCCCTTCCTAAGCATTGCCGATAACATCGCAGCAGTCCATCAAAAAAGGAAAGCATAAAAATATCTTGCGAAGCCCTACAAACTCGCAGGAATAAAACAAAAACAAACTCCATAAAAGTACGAAAGAGCCCTTCGAGTTCTATAGCAATCATCATAGCGAATGTAATCGATGCGAATTAGTGACTCTGAAATTTATTTCCTAGAGTCACTTTGAGACTCGATAGGAGCTGAGACGTAAGACTCAGCCCGATACAGCTATAATGATTGCTATGAAGAGTTCCGAAAGGGCTCGAAGTACATTGTAAGCACCAGTGTCTTTTACGTGAATTGCCTTAACAAAAATTAAACAGAATATCTGGCTGATCCAATTGTAGAGTACGATGGATAAACAAAAAGAGCATCAGTGGATTGAAAGAATAGTGGGAAATCGTATTGAAACGAATAAGAGGGAGTAAGGAATTGATTCCCTTACTCCTCTTTGAGACTTCAAAGGTGAGTGACTACAGGCACGAGCCAGTACCCCACTATGACTCTTTCAATCATCAAACTGATGCTCGAAGGTTTATCCATCCCATCAAAAGATGGATGAATCTGTCAGATATTCTGTTTTTATTTCACCGGAGTTAAAGCAATGAACTGCTCGATGTTATCGGCAACTTGCGCCAATGCTTTCTTCCAAAATGCGCTGTCCTCAACATCCACGCCCAACACCTTCGCAGTATCTTCCGCAGAAGTTACTGTTGTCGCACGCAATAACTCTTGATATTTTTCAACGAATCCTTCAGGTTGCTCTTGATAGATGGCATATAATCCTTTAGAGAACAATCCTCCGAATGCGTATGGGAAGTTGTAGAAGCTTAAGCCGCTGCTGTAGTAGTGCGGTTTGCAAGCCCACATATATGGATGCATTGCGTCTGGATCTAATCCGTCGCCGTATGCTTCTTTTTGCGCATCCAACATTAATTTTTCTAAATCTTTCGAGAACATGAAGCTCTTTTCACGGTTTTCGAATACGGATGCTTCGAATAAATAACGTGAGTAGATGTCCACGATGATTTGTGTTGTATCTTGTAATTGCGATTCAAGTAAGGCTACCTTTTCAGCATCGCTCGCTTGTTTAATCACTGTATTCATCACGATGTTTTCATTGAATGTTGACGCAGTTTCAGCAACAGGCATTGAGTACTCTTGGTTTAATACACGATGGTTTTCGATGTGTAAACCGTGGTATGCATGTCCTAATTCGTGCGCAATCGTTACAACGTCGCTTAATGAACCAGAGAAGTTTGTTAAGATACGTGATTGTTTGATGAATGGTAGGTTGCTACAGAACGCGCCCCCTACTTTTCCTTTACGTGGTAAGAAGTCGATGTAGTTGTTTTCGTAAGCTTCTTTTGTCATCTCGGCTAAATCTTCTGAGAAGCCTTTGAAGTTTTCTAATAAGAATTCTTTAGACTCTTCGATTGTGAAACGACGTGAGCTTTCTCCGATTGGTGCAAATAAGTCGTAGAATGGTAGTCCATTTTCATGACCTAAGAGAGAAGCTTTATGTTTTAAGTAAGCGCGGAATTGTGGTAAATATTCACGAATCGCTTCAAGAAGGGCATCCAATGTTTTACGAGACATACGAGATGCTTCTAATGTTTGCGCTAGTGGAGATTCGAATCCACGTAAAGCTTGTTTCTGTTAATACTTGTTGTTTAATATTGTTTAGAGGCAAATGCGATTGGTTCTTTGATCGTATCGTACATCTTCAATTCTGTTTCGTACGCTTCTTTACGAACCGCTGCATCAGCGTCATACGCCATATTACGAATTTCGCTAAGCGTTACTTTTTCGCCTTTAAATTCACCTTCAATGCCGGGAAGTCATCGCTTCGAAAAGTTGTTCCCAACCGTCTCCACCGCTGATAGAAATTTCGCAATCACATCTTCTAATTCATCAGATAATAAATGTTTGTATTGTTGTTTTGCTTCTGCAAAGTAGAATTCGTAGTCTTTTTAGATTTTCGTCGGAAGTGATATCTGTTTCCACGCTTCCGATAAATTTGCTAGAACTTTTGTATATGCACTGTTTAACGCAGCATACGCATTTCCGAATAAAGTACGGTATTTATTCGCTGTTTCGTCTGTCGTGTTAGCAGTTAATGTTAAATTAATGTAGTTCCCAAGACGACTACTTAATACACTAAACTCTTCTAGTGCTGCAATTGCCGCTTTGATAGACTCTAAGTTATCTTCGAGCGTTAAGCCGTTGAATACCTCTCTAAAGTTTGAAAAACGTTCAAAATCACGTTTAAACTCTTCACTTTCAAATGAAGGATAGATTTCTTTTAATGACCATTCTGTTGACATTTTGGATCCCCCTTATTTTCACTATATGTTTTTATTCTACCGAATTTTTCAGAAAAATTCATAGTGTAAAGTACCTTTATTCTCCCCCAAACAACGTGTATACTTAAAGGGCAAACACTTTTCAAAAAGGAGTTCTTATGAAAAAGACTTGGAAAGAATTGTTCCCAGATGCCCTTCTTGGAGAATCGACTCAAAATACTGTTCCTGTACAGTTGAACGGCGAAACGATTTTTTTCTCTTAGAAGAAAGTTTATCAGAACGCGAACGATTCCTCATTCAAACATTAACTAAACAACCGACAAAAACAACTGCACCAACGCATCCTTGGCTTGCCTACTTGGAAGGAAAAGGGGCTCTTCCAAGCGAGACCGCATATATTCAAAGCGTGCATTTAGCCGTCTTTCCAAAACAGGAAGGTGTCTTTCACGAAAAAGACTGGTTAGAGTTCGTCGAGAACCTAACCGTTGGGGCGCTTGCTATCTTCAAAAATTTCCGCCATCATTACACGCTGGTCGTGAATCCGGAAATCACAACCGCTCTTGCTAGCACTCTTTTCGAAGTGAAATCGGCTGTTGAAGACGACTTTGCGGTAGAACTGCAAATCTTTATCGGAAACCGATGGGCGACCAATACGAATACTCCTCTACTGTACCAAGCCGAGAAAGCTCTATTTGTTGAATATTTATTACATTCTCATAAGCGTTCTTGCCTAGAATTCTCACCTGTTCTCCTTTGGGGAATCGCCAATGGACTGGTGGATATTGCTCCGATTGCGGATGAACTACTCCTTCTTTTAAACGTAGAAGAAGTAAAAGAGTTCGTTGAAGCACTTTGGGATGCCCATGGAAACGTCTCAAAAGCTAGTAAAAAATTGTTCTTACACCGGAATACCTTGCAGTATCGCATCGACCGTTTTGCAGAACAAACAGGCCTCAACGTCAAGGACATGAACGACCTCACGCTCTGTCACTTGCTCTTACAAAAACAAAGTTACTAAAATAAATAGCCACTTCTATATAGTATAGAAGTGGCTATTTTTATTATGTTATGCTTTTACTGCTTCTTTTTTAGGAGCGACTTTTGTTTCTTTGATTGTCACTTTTCCTTTTTGAGAACCGATTGTTACTTTTTGTCCGAAGCGAATTTCTCCGCTGAGGAGTGCTTCACTAAGTGGGTCTTCGATTTTCTTTTGAATTGCACGACGGATTGGGCGTGCCCCGTATTCTGGGTCGAATCCTTCTTCTGCAATTAAATCAATCACACCTGAAGTGAATTTCAATTCGATATTGAGTTCCGCAAGACGAGTCTTAATGTCTTTTGTCATCAATTGAACGATTTGACGTAATTCCGGTTTCGTCAATTTATGGAAGACGATAATTTCATCGATACGGTTCAATAGCTCTGGACGGAACGCATTCTTCAACTCTTCACGGATACGTTTTTCCATTGCAGCATGGTCATGTTGTACGGTTTTCGCACCGAATCCAACTGATTTTTCATCTCTGAGAGCCGTTGCCCCAAGGTTTGATGTCATGATGAGAATCGTATTTCTGAAGTCGACTTTACGTCCTTTCGAATCTGTCAAATGTCCATCATCTAAGACTTGTAATAAAATATTAAACACATCCGGGTGGGCTTTTTCAATTTCATCTAAGAGAATCACAGAGTAAGGTTTGTTGCGAATCTTCTCTGTTAATTGTCCGCCTTCATCGAATCCAACGTATCCTGGAGGTGAACCGACTAAACGGCTAACCGCATGTTTCTCCATGTACTCAGACATATCGATACGAACGAGCGCGTCTTGGTCGCCAAACATCGCTTCCGCTAATGTTTTAGCTAACTCTGTCTTACCAACCCCAGTAGGTCCAAGGAATAAGAATGAACCGATTGGACGTTTTGGATCCTTCAATCCGCTACGAGCACGACGAATGGAACGAGCTACTGCTGATACAGCTTCTTCTTGTCCAATCACGCGTTGGTGCAATTCTTTTTCAAGATGTACCAGACGTTCACTTTCTTTTTTCTCCATTTGTTTTAATGGAATACCAGTCCATTGGGATACCACTTCTGCGATATCTTCATCCGTGATGGCTGCGACGAATTCTTGTTTGGCTTCGACTTCTACTTTTTTGCGTAGTTTTTCAAGCTTGTCGCGTTTAGCTTGTTCTTTCTTGCGTAAACGAGCTGCTTCTTCGAATTTTTGCTCAAGAATCGCTTCGTCTTTCTTCACTGCGAGTTCTGCCACTTCTACTTCGAGTTTTTGAAGTGGTGAGTGTTTACCACTGCGGTCCAGACGAGCTTTAGCTGCTGTTTCGTCCATCAAGTCGATGGCTTTATCTGGTAATTTACGAGATGTAATATAACGAACCGATAATTGAACAGCCGCTTCAATCGCTGCGTCAGTGATTTCCACACGGTGGTGCTCTTCATAACGTTTGCGAAGACCTTTTAAGATTTCGACTGTATCTTCTGCGCTAGGTTCATTCACTTGAATAGATGCAAATCGACGCTCTAATGCAGCATCTTTCTCAATATATTTTTGGTACTCGTCTAAAGTTGTCGCCCCGATAACTTGGATTTCACCACGAGCAAGCGCTGGTTTTAAGATGTTTGAAGCGTCGATAGAGCCTTCTGCCCCACCTGCACCGATAAGAGTATGCAACTCATCGATAAAGAGAATCACATCTTGTTCGCGGTATACTTCATCCAAGATTTTCTTCATGCGCTCTTCAAATTCACCACGATATTTTGTTCCTGCAACGACTGCACCCATATCTAACATCATTAAACGTTTCTCAGCAATTTCTTCAGGAACTTCTCCAGAGACCATTCGTTGAGCTAAGCCTTCAACAATAGCTGTCTTACCAACACCAGGTTCCCCAACGAGGACTGGATTATTTTTCGTACGACGGCTAATGATTTGAATAATGCGGCGCACTTCCTCTTCACGACCAACCACCGGATCAATCTTTCCTTGACGGGCTAATTCAGTTAAGTCACGCGCTAAGCTGTTTAATGTAGGGGTTCCCTCTTGGCTGGATTCTTGGCGGGCTTTTCTTTTAGCAGCTCCAGAGTTAGCTGGTTGAATTCCTATTTTCCCGTAGATTTCTTTCATTAATTCTTGAGGGTCAACTTGGTTATCACGAAGAATCTTCGTTGCTAATACCTCTTCACGTAATAAGGCTAATAATAAGTGTTCAGTTCCTACTTGTGGCACTTCGAGGCGTTTTGCTTCATCTGTAGCAGATAAAATCACCTTTTTAGCTCTAGGAGAATAAGGCATTAAATAAGGATCCATCTGTTTACGGTTTTGAGCCATATCCTGTAAGAGACTCAATTTCTGTACGAACGATTTCTGCTGTGAGGCCTGCTGCACGTAGTACATGTCCAGCAATCCTTCTTGTTCTAAGATTAACCCTAATAATAAATGCTCTGTTCCGACAGCCTGATGCTTAAAATAAAAATAGCTTCTCTAGCGGCTAAGACCATCGCACTTTTTGCTTTTGGTGTAAAAATTTCACTCATGGACTTTATCCTTTCTGTTTCTAACGATACTTCAAGTTATCGATTAATTTTTCATCATATTACTACAATTTCATCTCCATTTTAACAGAAACTGGGAACGTGTCCTTCTCCATCATCAAAGCCATCATTTGGGCTTCACGTTTTTGATATTAATTCGTTCTCATATAAATTTTTGTAATAAATGATTTGCTTCTCGTACTGATAGTTGAGGCGGAATTAAATCTCCTAAAGTATTTAGAACATCCATTTCATCCACTAAATTTACTTTCATTATGCGGATATATCCACCGCCACCTCGCTTACTTTCTACGACATACCCTTGTTGAATGGTAAAACGAGTATTAATCACGTAATTAATTTGAGAAGGAACGCAATTGAATTGATCTGCAATCTCACTCGTCTGATTTCTACTGTTTCATTCGAAAGTAATACATTTTTTTAAATAACTTTCTATCAAATCGGACATATTTTGATTTTGATTTTGATTTTGCATTCATCTTCCTCCTTTAACCTTGACTATATTTGACTTTAATTATACAGAAGTTTTCCCTCCTTGCCAATTAAATTGTCTTTTAAAGCAAAAAAATAAGCTAGACAAATGTCTAGCTTATTTTCTTCATAATTATCGGGGAATACAGGATTCGAACCTACGACCCCTTGGTCCCCAAACCAAGTGCTCTACCAAGCTGAGCTAATTCCCGTAGTAAAAAAATGCACCCAACAGGAGTCGAACCTGTAACCGCTTGATTCGTAGTCAAGTACTCTATCCAATTGAGCTATGGGGTGCATTGTATATTTAGTTAATGCCGAGGACCGGGGTCGAACCGGTACGGTCATCACTGACCGCAGGATTTTAAGTCCTGTGCGTCTGCCAATTCCGCCACCCGGCATGGGCCATGGTTTTACATTGGCTAAGCGGAAGACGGGGTTCGAACCCGCGACCCCCACCTTGGCAAGGTGGTGTTCTACCACTGAACTACTTCCGCAAATTTGGTTTTTAATGCCGGCTAAAGGACTTGAACCCTCGACCCTCTGATTACAAATCAGATGCTCTACCAACTGAGCTAAGCCGGCTATGAGTGATACAGGGCTCGAACCTGTGACCCTCTGATTAAAAAGTCAGATGCTCTACCAACTGAGCTAATGACTCATCAATGGAGGTTAACGGGATCGAACCGCTGACCCTCTGCTTGTAAGGCAGATGCTCTCCCAGCTGAGCTAAACCTCCATTATAATAAAGCGTGGCAACGTCCTACCCTCGCAGGGAGAAACCCCAACTACTATCGGCGCTAAGCTTTAACTTCTGTGTTCGAGATGGGAACAGGTGTATCCTTCTTGCCATCGTCACCACACTTTATCTTCTGAAAAAACTTTCGTTCTTTCAAAACTGAATCTATATCCAACTCCATCAATCTACCAGCTATACAACTCGTGGTTAAGTCCTCGACCGATTAGTACTAGTCCGCTCCATGCCTCGCGGCACTTCACTTCTAGCCTATCTACCTGATCGTCTCTCAGGGTCTTACTCACTTGATGTGATGGGAAATCTCATCTCGAGGGGGCTTCACGCTTAGATGCTTTCAGCGTTTATCCCGTCCACACATAGCTACCCAGCGATGCTCTTGGCAGAACAACTGGTACACCAGCGGTGTGTCCATCCCGGTCCTCTCGTACTAAGGACAGCTCCTCTCAAATTTCCAACGCCCGCGACGGATAGGGACCGAACTGTCTCACGACGTTCTGAACCCAGCTCGCGTACCGCTTTAATGGGCGAACAGCCCAACCCTTGGGACCGACTTCAGCCCCAGGATGCGATGAGCCGACATCGAGGTGCCAAACCTCCCCGTCGATGTGAACTCTTGGGGGAGATAAGCCTGTTATCCCCAGGGTAGCTTTTATCCGTTGAGCGATGGCCCTTCCATACGGAACCACCGGATCACTAAGCCCGACTTTCGTCCCTGCTCGACTTGTAGGTCTCGCAGTCAAGCTCCCTTCTGCCTTTACACTCTACGAATGATTTCCAACCATTCTGAGGGAACCTTTGGGCGCCTCCGTTACACTTTAGGAGGCGACCGCCCCAGTCAAACTGCCCGTCTGACACTGTCTCCCACCCCGGTAAGGGGTGCGGGTTAGAGTGGTCATGTCACAAGGGTAGTATCCCACCGTTGCCTCCTCCGAAACTGGCGTCCCGGATTCTTCAGCTCCTACCTATCCTGTACATGTGACACAAACACTCAATATCAAACTACAGTAAAGCTCCATGGGGTCTTTCCGTCCTGTCGCGGGTAACCTGCATCTTCACAGGTACTATAATTTCACCGAGTCTCTCGTTGAGACAGTGCCCAGATCGTTACGCCTTTCGTGCGGGTCGGAACTTACCCGACAAGGAATTTCGCTACCTTAGGACCGTTATAGTTACGGCCGCCGTTTACTGGGGCTTCAATTCAAAGCTTCGCTTGCGCTAACCTCTCCTCTTAACCTTCCAGCACCGGGCAGGGCGTCAGCCCCTATACGTCATCTTTCGATTTTGCAGAGACCTGTGTTTTTGATAAACAGTCGCCTGGGCCTATTCACTGCGGCTGGTATTGCTACCAGCACCCCTTCTCCCGAAGTTACGGGGTCATTTTGCCGAGTTCCTTAACGAGAGTTCGCTCGCTCACCTTAGGATTCTCTCCTCAACTACCTGTGTCGGTTTGCGGTACGGGTCCTATAAATCTTGCTAGAAGCTTTTCTCGGCAGTGTGACATCAGAAACTTCGGTACTAAACTTCCCTCCCCGTTACAGCTTGTCGCATCTGTGATAAGCATTTGACTCATCAGCCGACTCACTGCTTGGGCGTACACTTCCAGTCGTACGCTTTTTCTTAACCTCCTGCGTCCCTCCATTACTCAAACGATTTATAGAAGTACAGGAATATCAACCTGTTGTCCATCGACTACGCCTATCGGCCTCGCCTTAGGTCCCGACTAACCCTGGGAGGATCGAGCCTTCCCAGGAAACCTTAGTTATTCGGTGGACGGGATTCTCACCCGTCTTTCGCTACTCATACCGGCATTCTCACTTCTAAGCGCTCCACATGTCCTTACGGTCATGCTTCTCCGCCCTTAGAACGCTCTCCTACCACTGGACCATAAGGTCCAATCCACAGCTTCGGTAATCTGTTTAGCCCGTTACATTTTTCGGCGCAGGGTCACTCGACTAGTGAGCTATTACGCACTCTTTGAATGATGGCTGCTTCTAGCCAACATCCTAGTTGTCTGTGCAACCCCACATCCTTTTCCACTTAACAGATATTTTGGGACCTTAGCTGGTGGTCTGGGCTGTTTCCCTTTCGACTACGGATCTTATCACTCGCAGTCTGACTCCCTGGATATAAATACATGGCATTCGGAGTTTATCTGAATTCGGTAACCCTGAGATGGGCCCCTAGTCCAAACAGTGCTCTACCTCCACGATTCTCACTTCCGAGGCTAGCCTAAAGCTATTTCGGAGAGAACCAGCTATCTCCAAGTTCGATTGGAATTTCTCCGCTACCCACACCTCATCCAAGCACTTTTCAACGTGCCCTGGTTCGGTCCTCCAGTGCGTTTTACCGCACCTTCAACCTGGACATGGGTAGGTCACTTGGTTTCGGGTCTACGTCCACATACTTCATGCGCCCTATTCAGACTCAGCTTTCGCTACGGCTCCGACTCTTCATCTTAACCTCGCATGTAAACGTAACTCGCCGGTTCATTCTACAAAAGGCACGCCATCACCCATTAACGGGCTCTGACTACTTGTAAGCACACGGTTTCAGGTACTCTTTCACTCCCCTCCCGGGGTTCTTTTCACCTTTCCCTCACGGTACTGGTTCACTATCGGTCACTAGGTAGTATTTAGCCTGCACAGATGGTCCTGGCGGATTCCGACAGGATTCCTCGTGTCCCGCCGTACTCAGGATGCTAGTAGAGTTCGTCAAGATGTCGCGTACAGGATTGTCACCTTCTTTGATGGGCCTTTCCAGACCACTTCTGCTATCTTGATTTCTTCTCACGTTCTAGTCCTACAACCCCAACAAGCAAGCTCGTTGGTTTGGGCTCCTCCCGTTTCGCTCGCCGCTACTCAGGGAATCGATTTTCTTTCTCTTCCTGCAGGTAATGAGATGTTTTCAGTTCCCTGCGTGTACCTCCTAATGAGCTATGTATTCACTCATTGGTAACACCCTATGAAAGGTGCTGGGTTTCCCCATTCGGAAATCTTTGGATCTTAGCTTGCCTACAGCTCCCCAAAGCATATCGGTGTTAGTTCCGTCCTTCTTCGGCTCCTAGTACCAAGGCATCCACCGTGCGCCCTTATTCACTTAACCGTTGGTTAAATGTCGCATAGCGTTGCGTTTTGTTAAAAAACTCTTTTCGTTAGATGTTACTCTAACTCTCGGTAAATTAATTGGTTATTTGTTGTGATATAGTATTCAGTTTTTCAAAGAACAAACTTGAGAGATAAACCTCTCAAAACTAAACAAAGAAGTCTAAACCCTGTAGGGTTCCGTATTACCTTCAATACCTTACGGCACTGAGGTTTATCCTTAGAAAGGAGGTGATCCAGCCGCACCTTCCGATACGGCTACCTTGTTACGACTTCACCCCAATCATCTATCCCACCTTAGGCGGCTGGCTCCAAGGGTTACCTCACCGACTTTGGGTGTTACAAACTCTCGTGGTGTGACGGGCGGTGTGTACAAGACCCGGGAACGTATTCACCGCGGCGTGCTGATCCGCGATTACTAGCGATTCCGGCTTCATGTAGGGCGAGTTGCAGCCTACAATCCGAACTGAGAATGGCTTTAAGAGATTCGCTTACCCTCGCGAGTTCGCTGCTCGTTGTACCATCCATTGTAGCACGTGTGTAGCCCAAGTCATAAGGGGCATGATGATTTGACGTCATCCCCACCTTCCTCCGGTTTGTCACCGGCAGTCTCACTAGAGTGCCCAACTGAATGCTGGCAACTAGTAATAAGGGGTTGCGCTCGTTGCGGGACTTAACCCAACATCTCACGACACGAGCTGACGACAACCATGCACCACCTGTCACTTTGTCCCCGAAGGAAAAGCTCTATCTCTAGAGTGGTCAAAGGGATGTCAAGACTTGGTAAGGTTCTTCGCGTTGCTTCGAATTAAACCACATGCTCCACCGCTTGTGCGGGTCCCCGTCAATTCCTTTGAGTTTCAACCTTGCGGTCGTACTCCCCAGGCGGAGTGCTTAATGCGTTAACTGCAGCACTGAAGGGCGGAAACCCTCCAACACTTAGCACTCATCGTTTACGGCGTGGACTACCAGGGTATCTAATCCTGTTTGCTACCCACGCTTTCGAGCCTCAGCGTCAGTTACAGACCAGAGTCGCCTTCGCCACTGGTGTTCCTCCATATATCTACGCATTTCACCGCTACGCATGGAATTCCATCTCCTCTTCTGCACTCAAGTTCCCCAGTTTCCAATGACCCTCCCGGTTGAGCCGGGGGCTTTCTATCAGACTTCAGGAACCGCCTGCGCTCGCTTTACGCCCAATAAATCCGGACAACGCTTGCCACCTACGTATTACCGCGGCTGCTGGCACGTAGTTAGCCGTGGCTTTCTGGTTAGATACCGTCAAGGCGCTAACAGTTACTCTAGCACTTGTTCTTCTCTAACAACAGAGTTTTACGATCCGAAAACCTTCTTCACTCACGCGGCGTTGCTCCGTCAGACTTGCGTCCATTGCGGAAGATTCCCTACTGCTGCCTCCGTAGGAGTTTGGGCCGTGTCTCAGTCCCAATGTGGCCGATCACCCTCTCAGGTCGGCTGTGCATCACGGCCTTGGTGAGCCGTTACCTCACCAACTAGCTAATGCACCGCGGGTCCATCCATCAGCAGAAGCTTGCGCCTCTTTTCCTCTTCAAGCCATGCGGCTCGAAGACCTATGCGGTTTTAGCATCCGTTTCCGAATGTTATCCCCCTCTGATGGGCAGGTTACCCACGTGTTACTCACCCGTTCGCCACTAGATTGACCAGTGCAAGCACCGGTCGCTCTCGTTCGACTTGCATGTATTAGGCACGCCGCCAGCGTTCGTCCTGAGCCAGGATCAAACTCTCATGAAAAATTTGAATTTTCATGAGCTTTGAAAAGCTCATTTTAATTACTGACTTATTGTATCTCTTTAAGAGATAAGAAATTGTTGTTTCTTCATTTAAAAATGAAGTCCCTACACATTTGGTTCGTCTTCTTTGTTCAGTTTTCAAAGGTCAATCGTTGTTTTTCAACAACTTCTATATCCTATCATAGGACATTTTTACTGTCAACAGTTTTTATTCAACTTTTTCAAAGTTTTTTGGAACTGTTTTAAAAGCGAACGTTCGCTTCACAGTGATATTAATTTATCATAACCAAAGATTGTTTTGCAAACGAAATGATTCATTTTTTTAAAAATTTTTCGATTCATTTTTTTAAATTGATTTTTGAGAAAGTCTTTTACTTTCTTTTTTTGAGGCTCGTATAATAAAAAGTACATCAGCCGAAATAGCTCAGTTGGCAGAGCAACGCACTCGTAACGCGTAGGTCGCAGGTTCGACCCCTGTTTTCGGCATCTATTAGAAAAGCGTTCAAGAAGAGGTCAAATGAATCTTCTCGAACGCTTTTTGTTATTATTTCTGTATGATTATTCACTCTATTCTTTTGGAGCAGAGTAAACTGAAACGTGATTTCCCAAAATTTTAATCTCAACTGGAAGATCGTCTGATTGGTCTCCATCAACGTCAGACTCTAGTTTGGAATCCGATGAAATTTTTATATTTTTTGCTTTAATATATTCGATATTTTCATTTTTCAACCACATCCCCTTTTAATATATTAGGAATGAGTGAAAGTTTTGAGAAGATAGAAGCATCTTTAAGAATCAATATATTGGCATAACCATCTTTGTTGTCATCAAACATTTTTTTGTCCGCATAATAGTTGGACAATAGAACAAGTACTTGACTAGCTTCACCATGATAGTTTCCATTCTCTGTTTCAACATGAATCGTAAACACCTCATCATTTAATACCGATTTCATTGTATTAATGGCGTACGCTAGAACACCATATTTTGTCTTATCTTCAATCTCAACATTGTGAATGGCTTCTGGCAGGGATCCCACACTAAAAATATATCCAAAGTAATGATCGTTAGCTTTCCCAATATCAATAGCGTTAGTATTGTTGAAATCGAGTTCTTCTATCGCTTGGTCAATATCTTGACTGATTTCTAATAATTTTTGTAATTAAATTACCTGTCCCGCCTGGGATAATTCCTAGTTTAGGGAATATATTCTTTTTCAGCTATTCCTGAAATTACTTCATTAACGGTACCATCACCACCAAACACTACTACAGCTTCAGCTTTTTCTTTAACAGCTTCTTCAGCAAAAATAGTTGCGTCTTTTGCTTTCTCGGTGATTCTAGTTTCAACAACATCAAAATATTCGCTCGCTTTGTTTTCAATTTTTCTTTATAATCCAAAGCTTTTTCTCCACCAGAAGTTGGATTAATAATAATCATTACTTTTTCATCCTAAACATCTCCCTATTCTGTTGTTCAAAATCATTTTAAACCTACTTTCGAATAGCTTTGCCTTATTAATATTCTAAGTATTTGTAATGCATTATAACATATGACAATGTATTCCTATTCTTTTTTATCTTACTTTAACGATAAACGAGGTCTATAAAAATAAGGCCGAGTAATTACCCGACCTTTTTATTTTGTACTAATTCAATTATTTTCAATACTACATCACTTGCTTTTTGCATGCTTTCGAGAGTTACGAACTCGTATTGCCCATGGAGGTTCTCAGCTCCTGTAAATAAGTTTGGAGTTGGGATTCCTTTATAAGTAATAATACATCCATCTGTTCCTCCACGGAATGGTTGAATATCTGGCGTGATACCACATTCTTGATAAGCCTCAATCGCTACTTCAACTGAAGTCATATCGTCTTTTAGGATTTCATACATATTATAGTACTCATCGTAAATCGTACATTCGATACGTGGCACATCATACGTTGCATTTTGCGCATCGACGATTTGTTGGAACTGCGCTTTTCGCTCTTCGAATTTCTCCATCGAGTGATCACGAATAATATATTCCAATTCAACCTTACCGATGTCGCCTGATTGTTTCGATAACATAAAGTAGCCTTCGTACCCACTTGTACGTTCTGGCACTTCATCTCCTGGCATGCGAGCAAATAGTTTTGCCGCTTCCGCCAAAGCATTCACCATGACATCTTTGGCTTGCCCTGGGTGGACACTTGTCCCGTGAATCGTTACCACCGCGCGAGCCGCATTAAACGTTTCATATTCTAACTTTCCTACCACTCCACTGTCTAAAGTGTAGGCAAATTTCGCAGGCATACGTTCCGCTTTAAACCGGTGTGCACCTTTACCGATTTCTTCGTCTGGGCCAAACGCTAACCAAATATCGCCATGCGGAATCTCTGGATGCACCATTAAGTGTAAAGCAAAGCTTCTAATACCGAAACGAGCCCTGCCTTATCATCGGCACCCAGCAGTGTTGTTCCATCTGTGGTAATCAATGTTTCCCCAATATAATTTTTTAGGTTTGGAAACTCGCTAACCGTCATCACCAATTTTTTCTCGGCGTTTAGAACCACATCTTCACCATTATAATTCTCGTGAATTTGTGGATTGATATTTTTCAGCGTTGAAATCTGCGGTGTCGACATGGGCGATAAACCCAATCGCAGGAGCCGTACTTCCTTCTTCTAAGTTACTTGGGAGTAGTGCGACTAAGTAGCTATCCTCTGGATCGAGTTCTACTTTTTGAAAGCCATACTCCACTAACTCGCAACGAAGCATTTCTAAGAATTCCCATTGGCTCTTTGTCGTAGGGATGCTAGTTGATTTCAAGTCACTACGAGTATTGATTTTCGCATATCGAATAAATCGTTCTAACATTGTAGGATACACGTTAATAAGAGTCATCTTCTTTCACTTGGTGGAACTCTAAATCTGCAATGGTTTCACGACCAAACATTTCAATCGCCACTTTAATTTTTTTTTTCGTGGTCAAGTTCTACTACTTTACCGCTCATATCGTTGAAGGCACCTTCAGTGATGATAACGTAGTCTCCAACAGATACATGTAAATCAACTGGAGCATGTACTTTTTCACCGATACGTCCTAAGATTGCTTCTACTTCTTCAGGTAATAATGGAGAAGGTTTTGACCCTGCACCATGCGAACCAACGAAACCTGTTACGCCAGGAGTGTTACGAACAACGTACCAAGCTTGGTCAGACATTACCATTTCAACTAATACATAACCAGGGAAAGTTTTTTCCACCGTTGTTTTTGTTTTACCATCTTTTACTTCAACTTCCTCTTCTTCAGGAACGATGACGCGAAAAATATTTTCTTCCATCCCCATGCTTTGGATACGTGATAAAAGATTTGATTTTACTTTGTTTTCATATCCTGAATACGTGTGTAATACATACCATTCTTTTTCCATTAATACTCCTCCTTAAAGAATCAACAACATTTTTCCATACAAAAAAACCTTCAAGACGAAGGTTTTTTCAACTGCTTTTAGTATATCACTAATCACTATAAAAGTACTATTATTTTAAAAGGAATGTAATGAGTTGATGAATCCCATAGTCCACCACAGCAAAAAAGCCTAATGCTACTACCACTGTAATAATTACTGTAATAGTATATTTGTTTACTTCTTTACCTGTTGGCCATGTTACTTTTTTCATCTCTTTAATAACATTTGATAAAAAACGCATGCTGGGTCTCCCTTTCCTCTTTATTTTGTTTCACGATGTAGTGTTTGTTTATTACAATATTTGCAGAATTTTTGATTTCTAAACGCTCAACTCGACGATTTTGACCAAGAGTAATGGTATAATTTCTTGATCCACATACGCTACAAGCTAACGCTGCTTTTTTCTGTGCCATTCTTTCACTACTTTCTATAAATCCATATCTATTTAATCATAAGGAAACAGCGAATTTTTGTCAAGTCAACACTAGTAGCCTAGTAATATTGCTACAAGAAGCAGAATAATTTGTAAAGAATGAATCATTACCATATTTTTAATGGCTAAAGCAAAGGTTGTTTTCTTATCTTGTACAGCTTTGAACTGCTGAATATGTTTATAAATAGGAATTCCAACTACAAGAACACCAAGTAGTATCCATGGCGCAACTCCTAATAATACTGCTAGTACCATCGCCCCCAACGCAACTGCATAAAGCACTTGATACACCACTAATGCTTGTTTCTTTCCAATATAGTAAACCAATGTATAACGGTGGTTGGTAATATCCGTTTCTAAGTCACAGATATTGTTGCTTAACATGATATTGGCAATTGTACAAACAAGTGGCAATGATAACAGAAGCACCTTTAACTGAGCAACGATATCCAGTTGCATCGTTAAAATACTTCCGTCTAACTGCACGCCTGCAAAAATAGTTCCTTCTGGCACATTTAAAAATACCGTAATCCAGAAAATCCCAAATCCCATCGTGAAGCCTGACAACACTTCACCAAGAGGCATCCGAGAAATCGGAATCGGGCCAAATGTATAGAACACACTGATAAAAGAAACAAAGGGCACCGACCATTAAGAGAAGAATATTCGTGCGCGCTACAAGCACAATTCCAAAAACTGCTGCAACTGCAAACAGAATTCCGAATACTAGCCAAGCTTTTTTCACCGTTAAACTACTTGTTCCAATTACATTATGATGATCACGATAGTCAGAGTTCTTTGCTTTTTACATAGTCCATCAAATTATTCATAACGGTCGTTGCCATATCAAATGACAACATTCCAACAAAGAAGAGACACATGTTAAGAACGTTTATTTCTTTAAATAATATAAAAGAATAGCATAAAGCAGTTAAAAATGGGAAAAACGCTAGCCAATTTCGTTCGCAATTCCACTAATTCAATAAACTCTTTTTGACATCATTCTATAGACTCCTTCAACTCAAAGTGCTCCGTTTGTTAGTTTGAAAGTCTCTTTTAATCGAATCGGATACATGAGACCTTTTTATCCTTTGTCACAAAAATGACATCCACATCTTTATGGCTATTCGCATATTCCAATCCTTCTTTTCACTCCCCAATAGAAAAACATCGAAGTCGATAAAGCGTCTCCTTTGGTCGAGACGATTTACAATTACCGATACTCCTTCGATATTATTCTCATAAGGATAACCCGTTTTAGGATTTAAAATATGATGATAGACTTGATTGTCCACTTTTAAGTATCGTTCATAGATTCCTGAAGTGACGATTGTTTTATCTTTTTCTAAAATCGTCCCTAAAGTTGTCCCACGAGATTCTACTGGATCTTGAATTCCCACATTCCATGCAACCCCATTTCTTGCAGGGGAACCTCCCATAACAACAATATTTCCACCTAAATCGATAACGCCGTCGTTACCCTTCTTTAGCAAAATAATCCCAAACCTTATCGGCAATATATCCTTTTTGCAATCCCGCCTAAATCCAATTTCATTCTCTTTTTCTTCAAGAACACTGTTTGTTCAGCATCATTTAGCTCTACTTCCTTATAATCGACAAGAGGAGAACTGCATCAATTTCTTCTTGAGTAGGCTTTTTGGCATCATCAAATCCGATATGCCACAACGACGTTAATGGTCCAATAGTAATATCAAATGCTCCATTAAATTCGCACTATATTCCAATCCCAATTTAATGAGTTCATAAACATCCGCGCTGACCTTTACAGGCTTTTTCACCGGCAGCAATGTTTACTTCATCCACTTCAGATCCAGAAGCATTTACAGTAATTCTTTTTCTAAATCTTTAATCATCTCCAAAAGCACTCTCGATTAGAGCCTCTAGAATTAGGATGATAGACGGACAATGAAACAGCTGTCCCTAATAAGAAATCTGTCTTTTTCACCGGAGATTTAATAATTTCTCTTGGAGTTTTAATTGATGCGCCAGAAACAGTGTCTGCTTCTATTCTTCGGTTGACTTTGATGCTGCTAAAAACCGTTGTAGACATCACTGCCAAAAGGCCCCCATTTCATCCATTTTTCCTCATAACACTCTCCTTCTCATTCATCCTATGTATTGTATCTCATTTTTCATAAAAACTAAACCTTATTCCAGTAATTCGGCATCCCTATTCCCTATCAATAAACTAAAAACTCCCTGCACGAAAAGTACAGGAGTTCGCAGTTTTCACTTGTAACCCATTAGTTTTTGGTGCTTCTACTTTAATTTCAGTAGTATCACCTTTTTAGCAGCTTCAATTAATTTGTTTTGCATATTCCACAAATGAAGTATGTGCGTTTGTTGCACCTGTAACTACTTCAACATCTTTAGGATTTTGTTTAGAAACAAGACCTTCATTGTATGCTTTAAAGTATTCAGCTGGTCCAGTACCCAGTTTATCTTTCATTGATTTTTCGTATGCAGCATCTGCTGATTTACGTTCACCTTTATCGTTTAAGTTGTCATAATCAGATTTAGTGATTTTTCCACCTTCAACAGTAATCGTAAATTCAACATGCCAACCACGTTTGTCAGCAGCTGATACTAATTTATAAGTACCATCTTTTAAAGCTGCATCAGATTTTTGTGCTGCCGCTTGTGTAGTTGCAGTTTGAGTCGTAGCAGATTGTGTTGTTGTTTTGCTTGAATCTGTTTTGCTGTTTCCGCCACATGCTGCTAAAACAAACACAGATGATAATAATACTGCTGTTGCAGATAAAGATTTTTTGATAGTCATGGTTTTTACCATCCTTCTCTATATTTTTATATTTCGTACCATTAATTATAGCATATCACGGGCAAAAGTCTAGTTTTCTCTGGAATTTTTGTTCTTCTTTTCACTTAAAGAAATAGTGAAAAAGGTGTTTTCTGAAATGAAAACACCTTTCTTTGTGAATGAATAGTTATTAATATTCTCTCTGCAATAAACGGCTTTGTGATATCTAACAACATTGCTCTTACATTCTTTTCTGGCAATCGTTCAATTTGTTTGCAAAGCGCGATTCGTATATTTTTCGGCTAATTCTTTTGCAGATTCCACTCCACCAGATTTTAATACCAGTTGCTGCACTTTCTTTCTTTCCACTTCAGAAATAAGCTCCTTTTTCTAGAAGCGGGAGCAATTCCTTCTCTTTTTGGACAAAGCCATAATGAGTGGTAAAGTATACACCCCTTGAGCTACATCCTCTAATCACCGGTTTTCCAAATTGATGAGCATCAATTTCATAATCTAAGATATCATCTAAAAATCTGGAAAGACATTCCCTATCGCATGACCAATTTGTCTTGCTCTTGCTTCTTCTTTCAAGAGTGAAAACTGTTCTCCCATCACACAACTTAACATAAAAAAGTTGCGCTGTTTTTCCTTCAATTCTCTTCAGATAGTCTTGAACCGTCACATTTAAACGATAACGTTCTTCCATTTGAGACAGTTCCCCTTGAATCACTTGCATCATTCCACGTGTGGAATTTGGATATTCACTAAATCTTTGCTATAGGAAGATAACAGTTGATAACAAACCGTCAATAAATAATCCCCTGCATAAATGGCTACTCGATTCCCCAATTTTGCGCTAATCGTCTCTTGACCTCTTCGAACGCTAGATTCATCTATCACATCGTCATGGAATAATGTAGCCACATGTAACAACTCCAAAGCAGCCGCAATAGCACGAACTTCTTCTTTATTTCTATTGTCGTTCCACATAGAGAATAGAATCAAATATGCAGGACGAACCATTTTCCCCTGAATCAAGGACTGATAAAATTGCATCCTAATGGCCTTATTCTCTATTTGAATGGAATCTCTCATTAATTTTTTTACTTGTTTTAGTTCTTCGTGAAGTTCTGGATATTTCATCCACATTGGATGTACAGCCGTCATATATTTTCTCCTTCAAATCGACTTTTAAAAAAAGAAGCCGACAAAAATTGTCGACCTCATTATACCATATCCTATTTTACAAGTTGGTTTCCTTGCTTATCGAAGCCATAGATTGCTTTCGATTTACCATACCACCATTTTCCAGCTGTTCTTTGGAACCAAGGAATGAAGTAGTAGTCTAAACCAAACGCGCGACCTGATCCGTTCATTAACGCAATCGCAGCAGGAACAAACCACATGTTTACCCAGTAGAACATTCCTGATAAACAGAATGTTGCGACTAAACCGATTGTCACTGCGTTGACGATCCAAGTTAAGAAACCAGCCATAATAGCAAGACCGATTGCTAACTCTACAAAGGACATTACTTTTTGCATTAAATGTGCAACTTCAACATTAGGAATCATAATTTGCATGATTGAAGCAAACCAATCTGGCATCTTTTCTAATACCATTGCTGGTTGTTCCCCATATGAATAGTTGAAACCGAACGAAACGACTTGAGTAGCTGTTTGTGCTGCTGTTTCTGTAGCACCACTTGCTGCTGAAACAGCTTCAGATGCTCCACTTGCAGCAGAAGTTGGTTCTAACAACCAAGGGAATGGGAATGCTAAATGAGTTCCATCAATCCAGCTATGAGCTCCCCATAAACCAAAGATTTTCTTCAACCCTTCAATTGTCCACATACCACCGTAGAATAATCGAAGCGGCACTGACCATAATACATTACCGTAGCGTGATAGGTGTCCACGGAAGATATTACGACGGTTTTTAATATGGAAGAATTCATGGAATACATATTGAATCGCATAGTATAGTGAGAAGATTTCTAAGAAATACTTGATGTTTACGAGATGTTTCATCAACATTGCGAAAAATCCACTTAAGTGCCATTTACCCATCAAGAATGCTACGCCGTAGTGAGAACCAATAGAAACCATGAATCCATCGTATTTCCCTTTGTAAGCAACTTTTGAAGTATTGTTGATAGATGCGATAATATTTTTCGCTGCTGTTTTACCAGTTTGTTCAGCCGCTTGTACAATTTGTGGATGTGGGCGGTTTTCTTTATCTGGTTCTTCATAGTACGCTAAGTCTCCAACAGCAAAAATATCGGTTTCGCCATCGATTAACATATTCTCATTAACGACTAAACGTCCTGCTCTTGCTGCTTTAAACCCAAACACTTCTGCTTCAGTGTTAGCTTTAACGCCTGCTGTCCAGAATAGTGAGTAAGTTGGAATAACTGTACCGTCTGCTAAGCGAATGCTATTTTTGCTTCACTTCAGAAATTCCGTTTCCTTTAATCACTTTGATGCCGCGTTTTACCATGAAGGCTTCTGCTTTATCCGCATCGCTTGCATCTAACATGTTTAAGATAGTTGGAACGGCTTCAATAATATATAAGTCAAAATCTTCTTTATCTAAATTGTATTCATGTGCTAACACTGGAATCCAGTCCATTAATTCACCGACTAGTTCAACCCCAGTAAATCCGGCACCACAAACCGCAAACGTTAATAACGCTTTACGTTTTTTTGAGGGTCATGTTCTTTAGCTGCTTTTTCAACACAGTTAAGGATGTGTTTACGCATTTTAACAGCATCTTCCATTGACCATAACGTAAATCCATTTTCTTTAACCCCTGGGACGCCGAAGTCATTTGCTTCTCCACCCATTCCAAGCACTAAATAATCATAAGAGAATTCACCATGTTTTGTGCGAACTACTTTGTTTTCTTTATCAAGATTCGTAACGGTATCTGTTACTAAGTTGACATTTTTTGAACGAGCAAAAATCTTTTGTAAGTCGTATTGAATCGCATCTGGTTCAACACGCCCCCCAGCAACTTCATGTAATTCCGTCATATAAGTTAAGTAAGGATGTTTATCAATCAATGTAATCGTAACATCTTTATTCTTTTTCAACTTATGTGACAATGTTTTAGTAGCAGCAACTCCGGCAAAACCTGCACCGATTACTACAATGTTTGTTTTTTTGTCATTGTAAATCCCCTTGAGCTTTTATCACTTTAGTAGTATAGTCTATAATTGTGCTTTTTGTCCATAGGATTGTCTTTTCACGAAGGAACCCTTCTATTTTTTAGAAAAATATTGAAGAACTTTAATATGAGCCAACGCGTAATTTGCGGCAACCCCAACAGCTATACCAGCAAAGATTCCAACGATTGACATTGCTGGTAAATATAAAGAGCACCGTCCACGATTTAGCCATCCAACTTGCTACCATCAATTGCCCTACATTGTGCAGAATTCCACCAGTAGCACTCACTCCAATCATGCTGACCCGCTTTTCACCAAGCTGCTTCACAAGATACATTCCGATAAAACTGACAAGGGCACCCATACCACTATATAGAAAAGTAGAAAAAGTCCCTCCAAGAACGGTTGTCAGCAACGTTTTCATCACAATGACAAAGACGACCTCTTTAAAGGATAAAGTATATAAACTAATTAAAGTTACTATATTCGCCAACCCCAACTTAGCCCCTGGTGCAAACGCAAAAGGAAACGGAATGGCTTGTTCCAACAACCCTAAGACAATTCCTTGAGCAGTTAATAATGCGATAAAAACAAGTTTTCTTAAATGACTATTTTTCTGCATTCCATTCTCCTTTCAATCTTTTTTAAAAAAGGCCGGAAACTTCTTCCAGCCTTTTGACTATTTTTTACGTCTTACTAATAATTTGTTCTTTAAGCTGACTGCTTTAGGCGCCCAAGTATGGAACACTTCAAACCAGAACTTAGAGATTGGCATATCGAACTCACCGATATATTCGACTAACTCAGGATCAAACGATTGCTTAAAGCCGTTAATACCACCATGATGTTCTTGGTCTTCCGAAACTCCAAAGAAGTCGAATGAGCGAATGCCTTTTTCATCATAAAGAGTTTGCATAATCCACGATACAAGCGCTTTGTTCGCATTCAATCCACCATCGTCAGTAATATTAGCCCCGTATAAGTAGTAGGCTTTATCGAGGTACGTCACTACAAAAGCTCCACTGACTACTTTCCCCTCTGGATACTTTTCTAAGTCAGCTTTCACACGGTCAATTTCTTTTTCGTATTTTTCAATATTTACTTTTTGAGAGTCGATTTGTTTTTGAACATTTTCAATTCGCTTAGGATTATTAAGGGTTCCCAATTGTCCTGTTAACTTATCGAACTCTTTTTGCGCAGTTTCTAAACGATTTGTCGCAAATGATAATTGGACATTATAGTCTACTTTGGCAAAGTATAAATCCACCATGCCTTTAGGGTGAAGGTGTTGGTACATTGTTGTTAAATACTCGATACTACGTGCCACATATTGATCACGTTCAGCCGTAATCTTGTTCAACTCATCATGAGATTGGCATATCTTCAAGCGTTCCTTTGTAGCAAACAACCCTTGCTTCTTCGCCACATTCACTTTATACCGTTCTTTTTTATTGAACGTTTCGACAATGCCTTTCCCTTCATCTTTCAATGATAAAATCATTGTTAAACGTGGTTGAATCCCATCAAATCCTAAATCCATTGGACGTTCGACAAATCCAGACGCTAAAATGTTTTTGCGGAACTCTTCATTGTTGAATCCACCTTCGACCATTTTCGAACTTGTTTGTCCATTCACGCCATTGTAACTCTGGGTCAATCTTTAATCCAAATGCATTTTTATCTTTCAAATACACTTTTAAAGTCGCAAAAACCGATTTTAATTGTTCTGCATTTGTATAATCCGTTACAATCCCACGAGGCGCGTACGCTAAATACTTATTCACTCCGGGTAATTTACGGTAAAGAATCATCGCGGCTGCCACCGGTTCATGAGCATCCGTCATGACCAGCAATACATCTTTTGTCCATGAGCCATCTGCCTTCACTTCGCCCCATTCAGGTGTTTGAAAAACCGTTCTGTTGGCTTGTGTTTCCATAAAAGAATGATACTCTTCTAACGCATTCGACATCTCTTTTATATACATGTGTGCACTCTCTTTCTTTTCATGTTTCCTTATCAGTATTACACTTTCAGCAAAATATGTCAAAACTTTACGAAGAGAAAGCTTTATGTATCAATGGAGATGAGTGTTGGTTAAAGATATCTGTATCAAAAACCGAATTGTAACATATAAGTTACGTAACTTATATGTTACATTTTGCTTTTTGCACAAAAAAGAGCGCATCACGATGATATGTACCCCCTTTACTGGACAAACCAGTAAAGGGGGTATTTATTATGCGTTACTCATTCGAATTCAAAATGAAATGTGTCGAATTATATCGACAAGGAATATGGGCTGAGACACCTGAAAAAGTTATGAAGAGGAGTTTTCAAAGAAAAATATTGAATTGGGATAAAATTGAAAGGATTCATGGTCCTAAAGGATTGGAGCGTGTTAAAAAACAAAGAAATTGGACGGTAGAAGAAAAATTGACATTTGTTTTACAGGTTTTAAATGGAAAAGCTCTAACAGAGGTTGCTTTTTCAGCGGGAATAAGTGAAGGATTATTAGGTTCTTGGGTTCACAAGTATAAAACTTATGGATATAATGGTTTAAAGAATAAGAAAAGAGGACGACCATTATCTAAGGAGCCTATTATGAATAAAAAAACTGTGCCTGATAACCTTTCAGAATCCGAACGAGAAGAATTAGTTCGATTACGTGAACGAAATGCATATTTAGAAGCTGAAATTGCTGTTATAAAAAAACTGAGAGCCTTGAGAAAAGAACAGGAAGCTGCGCTTCTCAAGGCGAGAAAGCAGCGATCATCAAGGAGTTACGAGAAGTAGGATACCAACTAAAAACATCTTCTTAAAGCGATGAAAATGGCTAAATCTACTTACTATTTCGAATTGAATAAAATTGATGCTGTGGCTGAGAAGAATGGTGTTTTATTATCAGAAATCAAAAAAATATTTCATGAAAATAAAGGTAGATATGGCGTTAGAAGAATTTACCAAGAACTTTGCCGTAGAGGTCACGTTGTGAATCATAAAAGAGTTCAACGTCTTATGCATGTAAATGGATTGTTTGGAAAACGACCTAAAGAAAAATACCATTCTTATCAAGGTAATGTTGGAAAAGTTGCTGATAATATTATTAACAGAGATTTCACGACCGATAGGCCACTTCAAAAATGGAGTACAGATGTATCTCAATTCACTTTCCCTTGGGGAAAATGTTTCTTTTCTCCAATTTTAGATATGTCTTCTAATGAAATAATCTCCTATGATCTTTCTTTAAGTCCCAACTTAGAACAGGTTCAAAGGATGTTAAATAGAGCTTTCAAAAAATTCCCTGATGTTAATGGATTGATTCTCCATTCTGATCAAGGTTGGCAATATCAACACGCATTTTATCAACAGTCATTAAAAGAACGAGGAATTATTCAATCAATGTCTCGAAAAGGAAATTGTTATGATAATTGCATTATAGAAACGTTTTTCGCCAGAATGAAGAACGAAATGTTCTATGGTTTGGAAAAGGAATATTCTACCTTTAAGGAATTTCAAACGGCAGTTAAAGATTATATAGATTATTACAATAACAAAAGAATTCAAGAAAAAACAAAATGGATGTCCCCTGTTCAATACAGGGAAACATCCATGCGTTCAGCTTAATTATTAATGTGTCCAGGAATCTGGGTACATATCACGACGATACGCCCTTTGATTTAATCTTTTAGAATAGTTTTAAGTATTGATCTAATTCCCATTGAGATACTTGACTACGATATGCAGCCCACTCAAAACGTTTCGCTTCGATAAAGTTGTCCAAAATATGACTTCCTAATGCTGATTGAACAGTTTTGTCTTGTTTCAAGTATTCAATCGCTTCATTTAATGTTCCTGGTAAATCATCAATCCCTGCTTCCTTGCGTTCGCGAGCAGACATTGCATAAATATTGCGGTCAATAGCTGCAGGAACTTCCATTTTTTCTTTAACCCCTTCAAGACCTGCCGTTAAAATCGCAGCCATTGCTAAATATGGGTTCGCAGATGGATCCACGCTACGCAATTCAATACGAGTTGAAATCCCACGAGATTCTGGAATACGGATTAGCGGTGAACGGTTACGTGCTGACCACGCAATATATACAGGAGCTTCGTAACCTGGAACTAAACGTTTGTACGAGTTTACGGTTGGGTTACATACCGCAGTTAGAGCTTTAGCATGTTTCATCACTCCTGCGATAAAGTGACGGCAAGTGTCGCTGAGACGTTGGTCGCCGTTTTCATCGAAGAACGCGTTCTTCCCTTCCTTATCAAATAAAGATAAGTTGAAATGCATTCCGCTACCAGCAATTCCGAACACTGGTTTTGGCATGAAAGTTGCATGCAACCCGTGTTTACGCGCAATGGTTTTTTTACCACCAGTTTGAATGTTTGGATGTTATCGCAAGCCGCGACTGCATCAGAGTATTTCCAGTCGATTTCATGTTGGCCTGGCGCTACTTCGTGGTGACTTGCTTCAATATCAAATCCAATCTTCTCTAATTCAAGAACGATTTCGCGACGGCATTCTTCCCCGAGGTCGATTGGTGCTAAGTCGAAGTAGCTTCCTTGGTCGTTTCCTTCAAGGGTTGGTTCGCCGTTTTTCATCCAATTTGAATAAGAAAAACTCTGGCTCTGGTCCTAAATTGAAGTTTGAGAACCCTAATTCTTTCATTTCGTTTTAACACACGTTTTAAGTTTGAACGAGGGTCCCCCGCAAATGGTGTTCCGTCTGGTTTGTAAACATCACAGATTAAACGCGCGATGGTACCATGTTTACTGCTCCATGGGAATACCACCCAAGTTGAAAGGTCTGGATATAAGTACATATCACTTTCTTCGATACGAACAAATCCTTCAATAGATGAACCATCAAACATCATTTTGTTGGCCAACACTTTATCTAATTGTGTAATTGGCACTTCCACGTTTTTAATAGTCCCAAGGATATCCGTAAAGATTAATCGTAAGTAACGAACATCTTTCTCTTCTACCTGTCTTCTAATCTCTTCATGTGTAATCATTGGCTTCCTCCTATAAGTTCCATTTTTCCCCGCCAGAGTAGCGGCTAATATGCATAATCTCGTCATAAAAAAATTCTACGGACATCTTCATCCGTTAGCGTTTCTTTTACGCTCTCTTTTTGTTACGGGATTTGTATTTTTATTGAAAATTTTCTGAATGGCCATAATGGTTAATCCATCAGCCAAATAATCTTTAATTTCCAATAAGCGATCGACATCATTCAAGGAATACAGGCGACGGTTCGTCTCAGAACGTTCAGGAATTACCAATCGCTGTTCTTCATAATATCGAATTTGTCTTGCAGATAAATCGGTCAGCTTCATCACTGTTCCGATTGGAAAGACGGCTAGTGAACGTCGCAGTTCTTTTTCACCCATCTGTCTTCCTCCTTTATGTAAGTATATTCTAAAAAACATTTTTAGTCGTTGTCAAAATCAGCCTTACTTCTTATGTTAGATAATATAACATGAATAATGGGGTATTGTCTCAATTAAGCTTTCGCCAGTTGAGAGAATACCCCATTTTTTTGTCAGATGTGCTGTTATCTTTTTTTCATAAATCTTTACATAACACGCACCCCCTTTGTTTATTTTTTTCATGAATTTCTTACTCTATTTTTATTTTTTTGGTGGACTCACCTCATTTGTTAAAAAAATGTTTCAATTACTTCTTTCGTCTTCATGTCCTGGTGGACCCACCTCACTTTTTGAAAATTGATTTTTACCTTTATTCTTATCCTTCATATTTTGGTGGACTCACCCTTTTCATGGTTCCTAGTAACGATTATCGGCCTTGTCTACCGCCTGGACCTCCTTGTCCTGGTTGTCCTCCACCAGGTCCACCTTTTCCAGGTCCTCCACCAACATTAACTGCTTGTTTTGAGGCTGTAGCCGTTGTTGTGTTTGAACCAACTTTAATCGTATATTTTTCGCCCTCTTTAATATCTTGGCTACTGATTAATACTGTTGAGAATGACTTAGAGGCTTTTAAGCTTGCGACAGTTTTCCCTGAAGAATCAATTACTTCAACGGTCGAGCCAGCCGTTCCTTGGATGCTTGCCATTAAGTAAGCTTGATTAGAGTCACTACCGAATCCCATCGTCATTTGTCCATTGTCGACAAAGAGAACAGTACCACCGTTTAATGTTCCGTTATCATCGTAGTCAAGAGCTGCGTTTGCACCGCTTGTTGGACCATTGACAACGATTGTTCCTCCGTTAATCTCAATTGATCCGTTAGCATCAAGACCGTCCCCTTCAGCGTCTACTGTTAAGGTTCCTCCGTCAATCACAATCTTCACATCACCTGCTTGATCTAAGTTTTTTTCGCATTTGCGGCTTCAGATTTTACTGTCTTCGTTTGTTGACCTGGACCTTGCTCGTCAGAGGATTCTAACGTCCAGTCTTTCGCGTTTAATCCATCGTCAGAAGATTTTACAGTAACGGTACCACCAACTTGGTGAATCAAGCGAGCCTCAAGACCTTCTTCACTCTTTTGTACGTCAATTGTCGCACCTTCATCGATGAGCAGCGTATTCGAAGCGTTAATTCCGTCGTCTCCAGCATTGACGGTAATATTCGTATTGACTAAGTAAATATTTCCTAGCAATACATCATCCTCGTTATCTGAGTGAATGCCATCTTCATCGGCTGTTAAGTTTAAGGTTGCACCCGATACGTTCACGAAGTCATTCGCTGCAATTCCGTGTTTTTGGCTGTTGTAGTGATGGTTGCATCCACAATGCGAATGCCGTCTTTTGATTTAATGGCATTACTGGCTGCACCCGTTACCGTTAATGAACCCTTCCCGTTAATCGTTAAGTCACTATCGGAGTAGATGGCTCCTTTAACCGTTGATGCTGATTCATCGGCTACTTCGTTTTTCGTTCCATTGGCTAATGTTAAAATCACTTTTTTTCGCTGTATCCACTAATAATGGAGCTTCCGTATTCTTTAAGGTTGCGTTCTTAAAGACGATTTGTACTTCATCTTCCTTTCCCGCTGCGACTTTCAATTGAACTTTCGATGCCGTTCCTTCGACGATGTATGTTCCAGCTTTAGTGATTTCCACTGTGCTTCCATTCACTGTTACCCCTTCACCTGAAGCGGTTGCCATTGTCCCTTGCAATGAAATTTTTTTGAAGCGGTTGATTCCTCGTAAGTTGCTGTTAAATCGGACGTTTCAAAATAAGAAGTCGTCTGCGCCTTTGAAGTTGTAGATGTCTTAGTAGTGGTTTGCGCTTGTGCTTCTGCTTGGCTTAATACGCTTTGTGATCCGCAAGCAGCCAAACCTGAGAGATAAATAATGTTGTTGTCAATAACCATTGTTTTTTTATGTTCCATCTCGTTCTCCTCGATTCCTTTTCTTGATGATTTTAGTATACGAAGCGAACTTAAAATGAACTTAAAAACAAAAAGAGGTGATCAAATTCACCTCTTTGTCTTATAATTTTGTTTCAATGTATAGTACTTTATCTTTTTTTAACAGCCTTTTTGCCATGTGACATATCCACTTAAGGGAGCAATGAAGGTTATCCACAGATAGACTAAAAATATTTTGAAGAATTGTTCGAAATACTAAACTGATGAACCCTCCAAATCGAATATATCCACTTAAAAAATTATCGATATGTCCACCTTGATAACTCCAATAAGAATAATGCCAAAAAACAAATGACAAAACTCCTAACAGGAGTGAAACAATATTGCTTAAAAAACCTGGCATAAACCCAGCTGTAATAGAAGACCAAATAATAGTAATTACAATACAGGAAAGTAGTCTACGAATAAAGTATCTTTTTCTATATTCGGGAGTTAAATGATTTTGAATGGATTCCCAAATTCCAAAAACACTTTTATCATTTCCGCCTTCTCCACCGGGTAAAAACATATTGTTTTTCTTCTTTTACTTCATTATCAAATTCTTCTGCCATCAGTACGCCTCTCTTTCTATTTTGATTAGACCCTACATTGTTCAATAATCGCATTTGGAATATCATTTAAATCTTCCAATCCATTATCAAACATATAGACTGCTAATTTTCGTAAGATTTTTTCGTTTTGATTTCTTACCCATCGGCCATTACTATGATCATTGGTTTTTTTCTAAATTATTTTTCAATCAACGCTTTATACGCCTCTGCATCTACCGTATACCCATTTTTTTCGCAAGTTCATCCAACCCAATTTGCACAAGTTGTTCGTAAGTATAGTCCTCAAAAAAACAAAGGTATTTGGAATTCTGCTTCGAAGTCCTTCGTTCATCTCTAAGAATCTTTCCATATCTTTCGTATAGCCTGCAAAGATAATAACCAAATCTTCTCGATGATCTTCCATAAATTTCAAAAATTTCGTTGATAGCTTCAATTCCAAAATCATTTTCGCCACCTACCGCAAGAGTGTATGCTTCATCAATAAACAATACCCCGCCTAAAGCAGATTCTAAAAATTTCTTTTTGTTTTTTTGAGCGGTATGACCAATATATTGTCCCACTAAATTACTTCTAGAAGTTTCAACATATTTGCTAGAAGCAATAATGCCATTTTCATGTAATAATTGGCCCATTAATCGAGCGACTGTTGTTTTTACCAGTTCCTGGATTCCCTAAGAATAATGAATGTAAGTTAAACCCTGAAGTCGCAAATCCTTTTTCCTTACGGATTTTATTCATTTTTAGAAATAGCGATAAATTCCTTTGACTTCACTCTTCAGGTTCTCTAATCCTATCATTTCTTCTAATCTCTCACTGGCTGTTTTTCACCATAATATTCTGTAGTCACTTCTCGATCATCAAACATTAATTGATTATCACTGTCTAGTAAGATGTCTTGTTCTTCATTCGTCAAAATAGAGACTGTCTTTTTCTGCAGATAGATGAGAGCCACGTTCAATTTTAATATCTGGATCTTTTTTTCAACCCCGATAGCAAGAAGCTTTTAATTCTAGAGAACTTCTGTCACTTAGGAATAAATTCACCTTGCCATTATCTCGCCCACCAATAACTAAGGCATCCCCTGTTATTTGGGAACTCTCTGTCATCATAGCCGTCTCTAGCACACAAAGTTGATTGTGAATTGTCGCTTTTGACCCTTTACTTTCAAAAGTATTTACAACAGTCGAATCAATCGTCGCTTTCGAATTTTCTAAATAGAGAGCACTCGTATAATTTTCTAGCGCATGTAAATAAATGATTTTCGACTCTTTTGTAGAAATTTGTGAATCTCTACAAAGCACAATCGGGTAATCTTCAACCTGTCCCTGAGCGGAAACTGTTGAGTCGAGAATAGAGATATTGGAATTGTCGTTTTGCAACAATGGCATTTTTTTACCTTCTACTTCTACCTTGGAATGTGCAATTTCTAAATCCGTATGCTCGAGAATGATATGTGAATACAAATCTGTTTGAGAAAATTTTAATGTAGAATCTTTAGCGGCAATGCACGAAGCAGCTCTCACAAAAGAATCCTCTAAAGACAACTCTGACTCTTCAATAAAGCAAAGAGGATAAAGCTCTCCTTCCACTAGTTGATTTTCTATTAAAACATTTTTCGCATATACTTTTGCTTGATTGCATAAGTTTAGTGCATTACTTTCTTCACGATTATCTCGAATAATGATGTTTTCTAAATGCACCGTACAATTATCCACAAATATCGCACCCAAAATCAGTGGAAAACTATCTTTTTCTTGATTGATTCATTTTCCCAATCAGAGAAATATTTTTTTATGAATAAATAAATCTAATCCTTCTAGGCAATAAGTATCTTCAATTTCAATAACATCGCCTTCATTAGCAGCTTCAAGGGCTGCTCCTAGTTCCCACGTAGTTCTCTTAGAAAAAAACGATGAATTGTCTTTTCCCACTAAGAAAAATGCCATAATTTCACCTCAGTCCATAATATGTCTTCAATAACTATTTAAAATGGGGTTTACCCCAATAACTCTCTATAATCAACGAATCCCCTCTGTGCAATTAGCATACAGAAAGGGGATTGTCTCGTTTATTTTTAGTTTTCAATTCAGGCCACTACTAACAAAGAGTAGCAATTTTATTTTTTGTTACTTCTGAACTGCTCTCAAATAAACTAATCTCCCTTAAGAAGAGAAAGTCATTCTACTTCTTAGTCTTTCTTTTGGAATAGTTTTTGATAATAGAAGTAAGAAGTAACAATCGCTGCTGCACAGGCAACAATATAGAATAATACCGCTAATTTAGATCCTGATTCGAAGCTGTTCACTAAAGACATCGCTTGTTTTGTCGCATGATTTGGATCTGTGAAAGCTTGCATTACTAGATTTGAAATAGATGTGTTCACTTTTCCATTAAACATATCTGTCATTGTACCGATAAGACTAATGAACCCTCCGCCTAAAAGGTGAGCTAAGTATACGCTAACGACCATTGCTAATGAAGTGACATTAACATTTTGTCCACAAGTTTTTTCTTAGATTTATTCGCCATAAATAAGAAATACGCTACAAAAAAACAGTTGCAATAATCGTTAAGAAGAACGTTAAACTGAAGTATAAGTTTAAGTTTTTTTCACTTTATTTGAAACTTCGTAAAAATCAACGGATGATAAGGCATTTCCTTTTTAAAGGCATATCCAAGACCATTAAGAACCACTAATCCAGAGAATAACGCGATAGCAACCGAAAACCCAAAGAAGATTTTTCAAATAATGAATTTTTATTATAGCTTGCTACTGTATCCACTGCTTGACTCATCTTTTCTTTATTTTCTTCAGTGAATACTTTTTTGGCTGCTTCTTCCATTTTTTCTTTAGCAACACCCGCAACTTCTTTTGCTTTTTCAGTTGCTTCTCCTGCTTTTTCTTTTACGTTTTCTACAACTTCTTTAAAGTCTCCATCTGCTTCAGGATTCTTTGCCTCAGAAACTTCTTCTTTGGCTGTTTCTGCAACTTCTTTAACTTCTTCTGCTGTTTTTTCAGCAGCTTCTACTACTTCTTCTTTCACTTCTGTAGCTTTCTTTTCAACCGATTCTAATTCTACATTTTTATTTTCGTTTTGATCCATCAGAGCACCTCTTTTATACGTTCTTTTAACAAATTTTATCACAATCTCCTGTTTTTCTTCCACTTTCAAAAAAGCGCTTGAAAAAGTGTAAAGTCTTTTTAGAGACATCCTAAAATGAATCATACACTACTATTTTTGAAAAATGACCCATTCCAATGCAGAAAAAGAAGAAGCTAGACAATTGTCTAACTTCTTCAAGATTCGTTAAGTTTTTATTTTTAAGACGGTTCCATCGGCTAATGTAATCGTATATCCATTCAAGTTAATGGTTCCTTTGTTCGTTAAAGATGTAATTTTGACGTTTCCTGTCAACGTCCATGTCGCCCCCTCTTCTACTGTGATTACTGCATTATTGTCCACGGCAGTCCCTCCTTCAGCATTTTCTACTATATTGATTGTACCTGTAAAGTTTGTTCCTTTGCCCATTGTAAAGTTCAAAGTAGAAACGGTATCAACCTCAATAGCTCCTGTTAATGTTTGGTTTGTCGTTGTTAATTCAACCTGACCACCATTGGCACCAGCTGTACCCCAGCCAAGTGTCGCATCATTTCCTAAGACGGCAAGTAATCTGCCAGATGTATCTTGATTTGTAATTGTTACGTCTTCTAAAGTAATAACGCTGTGTGTGTTCGTTACATAGATTTGGTCTCCATTACGTCCTGTTAACGAGCCACCTTTCATTGTGAAAGTAGCCGTTCCACTTTCGGCATCTCCTGACATTGATTGGTAAATCATCACATTGTGTACGTTGTTGTCTGAAGAGCTACCTTCTGGTGAACTCATATTCCCTGTTACATTTGTATTTTCTAATGTAATAGAGTTTTGACCTTCGATTACAAGTGCTTCTGAGTTCTCAGCGTTTAAAGTTGCATTTTTAACAGTTACATTTGCTGTAGAGTATACGGCTGGTGAGTTGTATCCTGTAGAAGTGTAAGTTCCTTTGTCTACGACTACCGTACCCCCACCACGGTCTGTACGAATCGCTGCTGATGAATTCCCTGCGGTATTCACCGTCAAGTTTGTAGCGTTCATCGTGCCGCCACCAGTAGTTTGGATACCACCTGAGTTATCTTTTTGTTGTTGTGATGCTTGTATCTGATACATTGACGGTTGTTCCTGAGCCGTAACTGAACACTCCGTTACCGTTTTGAGCCGTTGTATTTACAGTAGCGTTTTTTATCGTCACTGTTGCTCCATCGGTTGCTAAGAATCCTGCGTTTATTCCATAGAAGTCTCCGTTTTCTGTATTCGATGTCGCTCCGGCTGTTTTGTTAACCGTTACGCCATCTAATGTAACTGTTGCCCTGTTACACGAAGCGCATTTTTCATCATCACCAGTA
>BNJV01001180.1_pt1 | contig 93575 bp, 108 predicted proteins | sample 8540591 | NCBI WGS metagenome assembly BNJV01 (sample SAMD00202457, study PRJDB9452) | human saliva metagenome | host: Homo sapiens | reverse complement strand
GATTGTAGGCGTTGCAAAGGAAAATCAAGAACAATGAGTTCCGCGTCGGTATGACTCCCTCGGGCGTTGAGGCAATGCGCCGTGCCGGTCATACGGTTCTGATCGAGGAGAGTGCCGGTGTTGGCAGCGGCTTCACGGATGCCGACTACAAGGCAGTTGGCGCCGAGATCGTCTCGGACAAGAAGGCTCTGTTTGATCGCTCTGAAATGATTGTTAAGGTAAAAGAGCCGCTGGAGTCCGAGTATGACCTCTTCCATGAGGGTCAGATCCTCTTCACCTACCTCCATCTCGCAGCAGAGCCCGAGCTCACGAAGGCACTCCTTCAGAAGAAGGTTGTCGGTATCGCCTATGAGACGGTTCTCGGCAAGCAGGGCCGCGGCCTCCCGCTGCTCGCTCCGATGAGTGAGATCGCAGGCCGTATGTCCGTCCAGATCGGCGCGCAGTTCCTCGAGAGCCGTTACGGCGGCAGCGGCGTCCTCCTCGGCGGTATCGCTGGTGTCTCGGCCGGCCAGGTCGTCATCATCGGCGGCGGCAACGTCGGAACGAATGCAGCAAAGATCGCTGTCGGTCTCGGCGCACGCGTCACGATCATCGACCTCTCGATCGAGCGTCTGCGTCAGCTTGACGATATGTTCGGCGGCCGCGTTGTCACCGAGTACTCCTCGAGCTACAACATCGCAAAGTGGGTCAAGGAAGCTGACCTCCTCGTCGGCTCCGTCCTCATTCCGGGCGCACGTACCCCGATCCTGGTCACCGAGGAAATGATCAAGACCATGAAGAAGGGCTCCGTTGTCGTCGACGTTGCCATCGACCAGGGCGGCTCGATCGAGACGTGCGACCACTGCACGACGCATGAGAACCCGACGTTCGAGAAGCACGGCGTTGTCCACTACTCCGTTGCAAATATCCCGGGTGCTGTCTCCCGTACCTCGACGCTTGGTATCACCAACGCGACGATCTCCTATGCGGTTGACATCGCAACGAAGGGCTACAAGGCTGCCCTCCAGCAGGTGCCCGGTCTGAAGTATGGTCTCAACACCATTGACGGTCATCTCACGAACGAGGCTGTCGGCCAGGCTCTGAACCTCCCGTTCAAGTCCATCGACGAGTTCCTTAAGTAATTTGTGAACTGACTGCTGAGGGGCTGTTTCACTCTCATATATCGATATGTGCTGTGAAACAGCCCCTTTTTACAAGTTTTGTTTTACAATGTTTTGAAAGAAAGGCGTGAAGGCTTTATGTTTTTAAGAAAAAAACACTGGAAGACTTCAGTGCCCAGCGCAAGGACAGCGGTATGCTCCGCACGCTGAGCACGATGGATCTAACCTTCCTTGGCATCGGCGGCATCATTGGCTCGGGCGTGTTCGTTCTGACCGGTATCGGTGCGGCACGCTATGCGGGGCCCGGTATTGTTCTTTCCTTTATAGCAGCAGGTCTCCTCTGTATGCTCGTCGGTCTCGCCTACGCAGAGCTGGCATCGCTCATCCCGGCGGCGGGCAGCGCATACGCCTATACGTTTGCCTCCCTCGGTGAGGGCATGGCGTTCCTCTGCGGATGGTCGCTGATCATCGGCTACATCGTCACTGCGAGTGCGGTCGCCGTCGGATTCTCCGCCTACTTCTCCGGGATGATGGCATCCCTCGGCATGGAGATACCGAAGGCACTCCTTACAACGGCACCGGAGGGCGGCATCATCAATCTGCCCGCTGTTGTCATCACACTCCTCATCGGCGTCATCCTCGCTCACGGCACGAAGGAGAGCTCCCGTCTCAACACGATCCTCATCTCGCTCACGCTGTGCGCGATTGTCGCCTACGTTGTTGTCACGACGCCCCATGCGGTAGCGGCGAACCTCGATCCGTTCCTCCCGTTCGGTGCCGGCGGCATCATGGCAGGCGCAGCGGTCGTGTTCTTCTCCTTTATGGGATTCGATACGGTCGCGACCTCCGCCGAGGAGTGCAAGACACCGGAGAAGAGTCTCCCGATCGGCATTATCGCATCGGTCTTTGTCTGCCTCTGCATCTACTCCGTTGTGGCACTTGTTCTCACGGCGACGGTCCCCTACACGGATCTCGACCGCGCAGATCCTGTCGCCTACTGCCTGCGTCTCATCGGCTACACGAGTCTCGCAAACCTTGTTACGGTCGGCATCCTCTTCGGTATGATTACGACCCTCATCGTCTACATCTTCGGTCAGGCACGCGTCTTCTTTGCCATGTCGCGTGACGGCTTCCTCCCAAAGTCGATGGCAAACATCCATCCGAAGTATGGCACGCCGTACTTCATCACGCTCGTCGGCTCGGCGCTCATCGCGTTCATCGCAGGCTGCGTGCCGATGCTCTACATCGTCGAGCTCGCGAACACCGGTGTTCTTGCGGCATTCTTCATCGTCTTTGTCGGGCTGATCCAGCTCCGCCGCAATTCCCCCGATCTGCCGCGCACGTTCCACTTCCCGGCACTCTACCTCTTCGCACCGATCGGCATGGCAGTCTGCCTGTACCTGATCTGGGCACTGTCGGCGGTCACGAACATCACGTTCATCGTGCTGATGGTGGTTGGCTTCTTCTTCTACAACAGCTATGCGCCAAAGCATCGCTGCTGGGATAAGGCCTCCTCAAGCAGTGCGAACGGTGAATCATCCTACAGTGACAGCACCGCATCGTCCTAAGCATTTTCTCCTGTAGGCAGCTGGCTGCTGCAGGAAGACGAAATGTCTTCCCGCAGCAGCTTTTTCTTGTCCTCCCGTCGTTGGCATCGAGAACGTCTGCCAATCTTGCATTCGATGAACTTATAAGGCATAATAGAGAGAGGAGGAAAGCGATGCACCCGATTTATTTTTACCGTGACAAGCAGGGACGGCGTCCCGTAATTGAGTATCTTGATGAACTCGCCGCACGCAAGGACAAAGACAGCCGCATCAAACTCAACAAAATAAATGACTACATCGAAGCTCTGAGCCGCGAAGGGACACGCCTCGGAAAACCGTACGTCAAACATATTGGTGGCGACCTGTGGGAACTGCGTCCTCTGCGTGACCGCATCTTCTTTGTCGCGTGGCACGAGGGCAGTTTTGTTCTCCTCCATCATTTCATGAAAGACGGTGAAGACCCCGCCGCGTGAAATCGAACAAGCAAAGAGAGAACTCAAAGAACTGCAAGAAGGAGGAAATCATCATGCAGAATAACAGCGCCATCGGCGAATCTTGGGAAGAAGTTCGCAGCCGCATCTTCACACCAGAGGAGATTGCAGAAAGCGACCTGCGTGTTGCACTCATCGGCGAACTCATCCGCGCACGTCAGGAACGCGGTATCACACAGAAACAGCTAGAGGAGATGAGCGGTATTACACAGCCTGTCATTGCCCGCCTTGAGCGCGGGACAACCAGCCCCAATATCTCTACGCTAACGAAACTCCTTGCACCACTCGGGAAGAAGCTCGCAATCGTCCCGATATAAAGGTTGAATGGTTTAACCCCGTCGAATTCGACGGGGTTAGAAATGCAATTTGCATAAGACGCAAAATGCAATATATGAGGAATCTTCACAATCTATCATCCCATACAAAAATCAAAAAATAAAGGTATCCATCGAACACCTTTATTCGATCAACATATAGCTAGGAAAAATCGGCTCTTTTTTCCCAGTTGAACATCCAAGTAGGAAGATATCGCCTTTTCTTCCCACATAAAAACCGCCCCCTCTGCGCCAACAGAGAGAGCGGCAAGCATGCTGCTTTCGCGAATCATGCCCCAATTCATGTAAATTCTACCATGATTCGCCTCCTATTTCAAGGAGGTTTTATTATGTCAAAGATCAGAATCAGAAAGCGCGGAAACACCTATTCCTATAGCTTCGACATCTCGAAGAATCCGCGCCGCATGAAGGAGAAAGGAGGCTTTGCCACCGAGGATGAAGCATTTGACGCAGGGGTTAAAGCATACACCGACTGGAAGTCCGGCAACATTGGCATCACATCAGAGCGCGTGAAGCTACGGGACTATCTCGCTTCGTGGCTGGAGAATGTCGTGCGCCCGAATGTGAAGCGAACGACGTTTAAAAGCTACCATAACGCTATAGGCTCGCGCATCACGCCGCAGATCGGGGATGGGGATATTTACTTGCAGGAACTACGTCCGCGTGACATTGATCTATGGGGCAATGAACTCGCCCATGCAGGACTATCGCAAGGAACCATCCGTCAAACAAAGACGGTGCTCTCCATTGCACTGAAGTATGCCATCTACCTCGCCGAACTCATCACCGCGACCCCTACGACGGGAATCAACATCCCGCGAAGTGCGCCGCACAAAGTGGTGATGCGCACCATCATCACGCCGGAACAGTTCGCCGCCATCCCCGAAAGCAACAAATACTACCCGCTGCTCAAAATACTCTATTGCCGCCCGCCTCGGTCATGCGGACGCGACGATCACGCAGAATCTCTATGCGCATGACACAGACGACATGCAGCAGGAGACCGCCCGCATCTTCGAGCGTTTTGTAGACAATGGGTGTATGTAGACAATTTGTAGACAAACGACGGTTAGAGGAGCGAAAGACTAGAATTATGGGGTTTACTTCCCCGATCTTCCCGGCTGTATTGCCACAGGCGCCGCCGCAGATGAAGCATTCGCCGCAGCTAAAGAAGGGCTCGCCCTGCATCTATGGGGAATGGAGCAGGACGGCGATACGATTCCGAAGCCCAGTGCAGTCGATACCCTCCAAATGAAGCAGGGTGACGTGCTATGTCTCCTCGATGCAAATATGTTCTCCATGCGTGCCGAGATGAATCATCGCCCCGTGAAAAAGACACTTACGATTCCATGGTATCTCAACGAACTCGCCGAGAAGCATCGCCTTAACTTCTCTCAGATTCTCCAATCTGCACTGCGTGACCGCCTGTCTGTCTGACAGGCGACCATATTCACAGAGGACTATGGCACGACGTTTATTTTTGTGTTAAAATAGAAGTGTTTTGAGTAATGTAGGAGAGTGACATGAACGAGCGGTACGGGTGGATTGGTGCGGCACTTTGTCGTGCGTTCGTCCTCGTCTGTGCCGCCGTGCTCGTGCTCACTGCGACGTCAACACTGCTCACGCGTGCGGGGATGCCCTTTGCGGGCGCATATACGGGCAGCGTGCTCGCCGCTGCGGTGGGGACGCTCATCGTCTCGCGCAATGGTGCACCGCGCGTTCTCCTCCCCCTCCCCTGCCATCACGGCATGGCTGGTCTACGAGGAGATCATCGCGCACGGCATTGCATGGCAGGATGTACTCATTGTCTCTGCTGTCACAGCACTCATGGGTGCGCTGCTGATGCGTGCCGCATCCATGGGGCGCATGATCGACGCACTTCCGCCCGTGATTCGCACGGGACTTCTGCTGTCACTCGCACTCGGGATGCTGGCGCAGGCAGCACAGGCGGCGCGCATTCTTCTGCCGTCACCGTGGGCGCTCACGATGGGCGGTATGCTCTCCGATCCGCTGACGTACTTCACGCTCGTCGGCGTTCTCCTCGTACTCCTGCTCTATGTGCGGCAAAAGGAGCTGGCTCTGCCCATTGGCATTGGCATCGTTCTGCTGCTCACATGGGTGGAGGGGTTCTGGGAAATCCCTGCTGCGCCGTTTTTGCAGCCCGAGCTTGCTCTGCCGCTCATGGCAGGAGGACAGGACACACTCGATGTTCCCGCCGCCATCGGGCTCGGCATAACACTCCTCATCGCACTCACGGTGGAGAGCGCTGCCGTGCTCTCGGCAGAGGGTGCGCGTCCACCCGCCAACCCCGACACGCCGCTCATACGGCTCTTTGTCGTCAGCGGCATCGGCAGTCTCCTCGGCGCATTCCCACTCAGCATTGCTCCGATCTCTGCGGCGCTGCCCGCTGCGGAGGAGCGGCGCATCGGCGGCATCCCGACCACAGCAATGGGGACGGCTCTGCTGCTTTTCCTGCTGCTTCCCTGCGCGCCGCTGCTCGCGGCACTGGCGGAGTTCCCCGCCGCGCCGGCACTTGCCCTTGCCATGCTGGGGCTCATGCTTCTCCGGCGTGCGCTCGCGCAGCTGCAGAGCGCAAAACGTCTCACGCTGTGCGATGCCGCCGTCCTCGCCATCTTCGTCCTCGCGACCTACGACCTGCGGACGGGGCTGACACTCGCCCTACTGACGTGGGTGCTGCTCATGGCAGCGGGCGGGACGCATCATGCCATACACCGCAGCACGATCGTGCTGACGGTCATTCTTATTCTGTCGCAGCTCTTTCCATGGCTGCCGTAAAGGCACGCAGAGGCTATCTGCGTGCCCGCAATATGGGAGGTACATTTCTTGCGTAAGGATATTCTTCTGCGCGGCTCACTTGCCGCAGCCCTTGGTCTTTTCATTTTGTCAGCAAACAGTGCCGATGCGCGCCGTGTCCATGACCCGAATACAGCGACAAAGGTGCATACGGAGCGCGGCACGGATGCGTCGACAGACGATTTCCGCACACGGATCAGCAATCTCCTGAAGCAGGCGGAGGAGGCAGAGGAAGCCGAACAGCATCCGTCTCTCAGTATCCCCAAGACACTCTCGGAGTACGATACGGCGATCATTGGGACACCACTCGCGAGCCAGCAGCAGTGCGTGGACTATCTCCTCAGCGTGAACCCCTATCCCGCCATCTCGGTCTCACCGAAGGAGCTCGTCTCCTACTACTATGAGGAGGGGGAGCGCGAGGGCATCCGTCCCGATGTCGCATTCGCACAGGCGCTCAAGGAAACAGGTTTTTTCCGCTACGGCGGTACAGTCACACCCTGACCAGAACAATTACTGCGGACTGGGAACGACAAGCTCGGAGGTCAAGGGCGCGTATTTTGCTACCTCGCAGCTCGGTGTCCGCGCCCACATTCAGCATCTGCTTGCCTACGCCTCAACGCGCCAGCCGGCATTCCCCGTCGTTGATCCGCGCTACAGCCTCGTGCGCAGTGTCTACGGCACGGGTACACTCGGCAACTGGCAGGATCTGAACGGCCGCTGGGCTGTGCCCGGCGACTCGTACGGGCAGAGCATTCTCTCGATGTTCCGCGCCATCCTTCACAAATAGAAAAGGAGTACGGATAGATGATTACCGTCAACAATCTCAGCCTGCAGTTCGGCAAGCGTGTCCTCTACAAGGATGTCAATCTAAAGTTTACCCCCGGGAATTGCTACGGCATCATCGGCGCGAACGGCGCGGGGAAATCGACCTTCCTCAAGCTGCTCTCGGGCGACATTGAGCCGACGGGCGGCATCGTGGAGATCACGCCCGGAGAGCGTCTCGCCGTCCTGCAGCAGGATCACTATGCCTACGATGAGGTCGAGGTGCTGCGTACGGTCATCATGGGACACGCACGTCTCGTGGAGATCATGGACGAAAAGGATGCGCTCTACGAGAAGCCCGATTTCTCCGATGCGGACGGGATGCGCGCCTCGGAGCTCGAGGCAGAGTTCGCCGAGCTCGACGGCTGGAACGCAGAGACGGAGGCGGCACAGCTGCTGAACGGTCTCGGCGTCTCGGACGACAAGCATCATCTCAAGATGAATGAACTCACCCCATCGGAAAAGGTGCGCGTCCTGCTCGCACAGGCACTCTTCGGCTCGCCCGACATCCTCCTGCTCGACGAGCCGACAAACCACCTCGACGTTGCCTCGATCAACTGGCTCGAGAACTTCCTCGCGGACTTCCCGAACACGGTCATCGTCGTCTCGCATGACCGCCACTTCCTCAATCAGGTCTGCACCTACATCTGCGACGTGGACTTTGGCAAGATCTCGCTCTACGCCGGCAACTATGACTTCTGGTATCAGTCCAGTCAGCTCGCGCTCCAGATGGCAAGGATGCGAATAAGAAGAAGGAAGAGAAGATCAAGGAACTCCAGACCTTCATCCAGCGCTTTGCCGCAAATGCCGCGAAATCTCGCCAGGCGACCTCGCGCAAGAAGCTGCTTGAGCGCATCACACTGGACGACATCAAGCCCTCGGCACGCCGCTATCCATACATTGCCTTTACCCCCGACCGCGAGGCAGGCGATCAGCTACTCACCGTCGAGGGATTGTCCAAGGAGGTGGACGGGCGTCAGCTGCTGAAAAATGTCAGCTTCACCCTCAAGAAGGGTGACAAGGTCGCCTTCGTCGGACCGAACGGCGCGGCAAAGACGATGCTGTTCAAGATCCTCATGGGCGAGGAGGAGGCGGACGAGGGCACGTTCAAATGGGGCGTCACAACGACGCAGACCTACCTCCCTTCGGATAACTCCGACTACTTTGACGGCGTAAAGCTCAACCTCGTGGATTGGCTGCGCCAGTACTCCAAAGGATCCGGACGAGACATTCGTGCGCGGCTTCCTCGGACGGATGCTCTTCTCGGGTGAGGAGAGCCAGAAGCGCGCCGAGGTGCTCTCGGGCGGCGAGCGCGTCCGCTGCATGCTCTCGCGCATGATGCTCTCGGGCGCGAATGTGCTCATTTTCGACGAGCCGACCGACCATCTCGACCTCGAGTCGATCACCGCCCTCAACAATGGCCTGATCTCCTTCTCGGGCACGATTCTCTTTGCCTCGCGCGACCATGAGTTCACACAGACGGTCGCGAACCGCATCATCGAGATCACGCCCGTCGGCGTCGTGGACCGCATCTCGACCTACGACGAGTACCTGAGCAACGAGACGGTAAAGCAGCAGCTCGCGGAGAAGTACAAAGCGGCAAAGTAAATGACGAGATGCTGAATCATGCGGACATGATCGTCAGGTATATGAAACCATACGGGGGGAGGTGAGACGATGCTTGGCGCACTGCTGCAAGGCACCGAAAACAAAAGCGCCGCACTGCGGCTGCGTGAGATGGTAACGGTACTGCGTCGTCACGACATCGTCCACGGTCTCACGCCGGAAAAATTGCGCGCCATCTTCGAGGATCTCGGCCCCACATTTGTCAAGTTCGGCCAGATCATGAGCATGCGCCCTGACTTTCTGCCGACGGAGTACTGCGATGAGCTGATGAAGCTCCAGACGGCGGCACGTCCTCTTGCCTTCCCCATCATCCTCTCCATCGTCGAGCAGGAGTACAACCGCGACTGGAACAAGGTCTTTCGCACGATCGACAGCACGCCGCTCGGCTCTGCCAGCATCGCGCAGGCACACCGCGCCACACTCGCCTCGGGCGAGGAGGTCGTCATCAAGGTGCAGCGTCCCGGCATCCACGAGATCATGCGTACTGACCTCACGCTCATGAAGCGTGCCGCCACTCTCATCCGTCTCGTCAGCAGCGACGATGTCGTGGACTTCCGCACACTGATGGACGAGATGTGGAATATCGCCAAGCAGGAGATGGACTTTCTCATCGAGGCAAGTCATATCGAGGAATTTACGCATCTCAACCGCGATAACCCCTTCGTCTCATGCCCGCGCGTCCTGCGCGATCTCTCAACGCAGCACATCCTCGTCATGGAGTATATTGACGGCATCCCACTCGACCAGACGGATGCTCTCCACGCCGCAGGAGTCAACGTCACTCAGGTCGGGCGGCGGCTCGGCGAGAACTACGCCAAACAGATCATCGAGGATGGATTTTTCCACGGAGATCCGCATCCTGGCAACATCCGCATCCGCAGCGGCAACATCGTCTGGCTCGACCTCGGCATGATGGGGCGTCTCAGCAACCGCGACCGCACGGCTCTGCGGCGCGCGATCATGGCACTCGCCACGCACGACACCTTCGAGATGAAGGCCGCCATCCTCGCTCTCGGCATTGTTAAGGGGCGTATCGACCATGCACAGCTCTATCAGGACATCGATGTCATGATGGAGCAGTACGGCTCGCTCGACTTTACCGACGTACACATGGGCGTTCTGACGAATCAGATTCTCGGCATCCTGCGGATGCATCACATCGGCTGTCCGAGCGGGCTCGCTATGTTTGCACGCGGTGTCATGACCGTTGAGATTGTCATGCGCCGCTGCGCGCCTGAGGTCAGCTTCCTTGAGATCTTTGCGCGCAGCCTTTCCCTTGGGATTGTGCAGGGCATGACGTGGCGCGAGGGGCTCTCAAAGGCGCGGCAGGAGGGCATCATGCTCCTGCGCAAATCCGTGCAGATCCCGGAGCAGCTCGCCGACCTCCTCAAGATGACCATGGGCGGGCAGACGAAGCTCAACATCGATCTCACGGGGTCGGAGGAGCCCGTACAGCGTCTCGATAAGATGATCAACAAGCTCATCATCTCGCTTCTCTGCGCGGCACTCCTCATCGCATCGAGCACGATCTGCACCACGAATATGCAGCCGCAGATCGGCGGCATCCCCCCTCCTCGGCATTCTCGGCTATCTCATCGCATTCATCCTGAGCCTGCGGCTCATCTGGGACATTCACAAGGGAGTGTAGAGCTATGCGCGGCATACGCGGCGCCATCACCGTTGGGCGCAACGAAAAGGAAGAAATCTGGCAGGCGGCACAGGAACTCGTCACGGAGATTCTGCACACGAACAATATCACCCCCGCTGACATCGGCGCCGCCATCTTCAGCGTCACCGAGGATCTCACGGCGGCATTCCCCACGGCGGGCGTGCGCCGCATCCGCGGATTCGACCTTGTCCCCCTCTTTGACGCGCGCCAGTGTGCCATCGAGGGCAGCCTCCCGCGCTGCATCCGCATCCTCCTCCTCGTCAACACGGATCTGCCGCAGAGCGACATCCATCATATCTACCTGCGTGCAGCGGCGGAGCTGCGGCCGGATTTGGAGAGTTAAGCAGATCATTTGATCCGAGGTAATGCGCATGGATATGGAACAAAAGAAACGTCAATACCTTGAGAAATCAAACAGCTTCGGTTGATGGATGACACGTTCTTTAACAGCTGCTTTGATGGAAATATCCCCTGTATGGAGGTCGTACTCCGTGCCATCATGAGAAATGATCGTCTGCGCGTGACGAAGGTCATTACCCAGCAGAGTGTGCCAAATCTCTATGGACGTGCCGTACGATTCGATGCACTTGCAACCGATGGCGAGACCATTTACGATGTGGAGATACAGCGCAGCGACGAGGGCGCAATTCCACGTCGAGCGAGGTTCAACAGCAGCATGATTGATTCGCGTGAGGTCAGCAAGGGAACACTCTTCCCCGATCTGCCGGAAACCTACGTCATCTTTATCACCGAACATGACGTATGGAAACGTAGCAAACCGCTCTACAAGGTGCGTCGAACCTTCGAAGATACTGAGGAGATATTCGACGACGGTGCTCATATTCTCTATGTCAACGGAGAATGCCGGAGTGAAAGCCCGCTCGGGCGTCTCATGCACGACTTCTTTTGCAGTAATCCAAATGATATGTACAGCAATGTACTCGCCGAGCGCGTACGCTTTTTCAAAGAAGATGAAAAGGGGGTTGCCACTATGTGCAAGATAATGGAGGAAATACGAAAAGACGGAGAAGTTCAGGGGGCAGAAACGGAGCGTCTCAAGAACATCAAAAGTCTCATTCAGCGAATGGGGGTTACTGCCGAGGTCGCAATGGATGCACTAAACATTGCAAAGGACGATCAACCAAAGTATCTGGCACTCCTCTAATGAGGAAGTCTGCATCATTTGTTGCATACTCATACTTTACGATAGAAGCCGGTGTTTGAAGACACCGGCTTCTATTTTTTTGCACAAAATTGAGGCTGCTGCACGTTTGTTTCGTGCAACAGCCCCTTTTCTCTATCGTGAATCGTATCAGGTTTACTGCGCAATCCCTCTGCGCGCCGGTTCTCTGCTCAGCGTTTGCGCATCCACGCGGGAATGTCGATGATGTCCGTGCCGCCTGCGCCGCTGTTCGGTTCAACGACGTTCATGCGGCCCTGTTGTCCGCCGGAGGGCGGAACAATCGCAGCGGCGGGACGCGCCTGTGCCTGCGGCTGTGCGGGACGTACGGGCTCCTTGGATGCGCTCGATGCGCCGCCGAGCCCCGGCATGCGGATCCAGTCCTCGGAGATGCCCGTCGTCGTCTCTTCCTGTGCCGCAGCTGTGCCGGGTGTGCTCCCCGCACTCGCGCCAAAGCCCGTTGCGACAACGGTGACGCGCACGCTGTCCTCCAAGCTGTCATCGACACCGATACCCCAGATGATGTTCGCCTGACGGCCGTTTGCCGCATTCGTAATCATGCTGTTGAGCCACTCGGAGGCCTCGTTGACCTCGAACATGCTGAGGTTCTTCGATCCCGTAAAGTTGAGGATGACGGAGGTCGCTCCCTCGATGCTGGTCTCAAGGAGCGGCGACTCGATCGCCGCCTTTGCCGCCGCAACGGATGCGCCCTCGCCGCGCGCCTCACCGATGCCCATGATCGCAGCACCGCCGTTTGCCATGGTCGTATGCACGTCGGCAAAGTCGAGGTTGACGACGCCCTGATTCGTAATGAGGTCGGTGATGCCCTTGACACCCTGCCAGAGGACATTATCCACCTTGCTGAATGCCTCGGTAACGGGCGTGCTCTTGTCGATGATCTTCATCAGGCGGTCGTTCGGGATGGTGATGATGGTATCGACGTGCTGCTGCAGGTTCTCAATTCCTGAGTCTGCGTTGCGCGCACGCGTCATGCCCTCATAGGAGAAGGGGCGCGTCACAACGGCGACGGTCAGCGCACCGAGTTCACGCGCACACTCCGCCACGACGGGAGCTGCGCCCGTTCCCGTGCCGCCGCCCATACCCGCCGTGATAAAGACCATATCCGCACCGCGCAGTGCCTCTAGGATCTGCTCGCGGCTCTCTGTCGCCGCCGCCTCGCCGATCTCCGGGCGCGCACCTGCACCGAGTCCGCGCGTACGTTTCTCGCCGATCTGGATACGGGTGGCTGCCTTGGATTGGAGCAGCGCCTGCGAATCCGTATTGATCGCCACAAACTCAACGCCCTGCAGACCGGAGTCGATCATGTTGTTGACGGCATTTCCGCCGCCGCCGCCGACGCCGATGACGATGATCTTTGCGAGCTCTTCAAAGTTATCATCCATTTCGAACACAGTCTCAGCCTCCATGTAGGATTTATCACAAAATCTATCAATAGACAGTATTTTTCCTCGTATATTTTACCATGAAATCCGCTACATTTCTATAGTGTAGAAAAATTTTTGCAAACCGATGTGAATGCGCTCTGCGTTCAGGGATTGCGCAGCATGGACTTGTGTCCACCGCCGCGATAGTCGCGCAGGAGATAGCGGCGCAGCATGGCGAGGTTCTTGAACATACGGAAACCGAACGCAAGCAAGGCGACGTAGTACAGGTCGATGCCGAGGCGGTCGCCGATAAAGACGAGCGCCGCCGCGAGCAGGGTGTTCGAGAAGAATCCCGTCACAAAGACACGTTTGTCGAACCGCTCGGAGACGACAGCGCGCAGTCCGCCGAAGGCGGCGTCGAGGGCGGCGACGAGTGCGACGGAGAAGATCTTCGAATACGCAACGGGAATGACGAGCGGGCTGCTGTAGCCGATCACGAGCCCAAGGAGAACGCTGACGATAACGATGTAGATCATTTGCTTTCCTCCTCACGCTCTGCTGTCTCACGGGCATAGGACTGCCGTATGCTGCCGCGATACGGCGGGATATAGACATCGTTGCTCGCCTTGATGTCGAGCTGGATGCCCCAGACGCCGAGTGTCTCCGCCACGCCGCCGCGCATGCGCAGAGCATTTTCGAGAGACTTCTTATCGCCGATGGCGCGAATCTCAAACGGTGCGGACGAGCGCACGTTGTTCACGGAGAGGGTCGGTCCCGCACAGCGAATTTCGGATGTCCCCGTCAGGCGCTGTCCATTGATGGCGATGGCCTCTGCGCCTGCGGCGCGCAGCTCGTTGACGACACGCAGGAGGTCGTCGTCATGGATGACGTAGAGATTCGGGTTCTCTCCCGCCTTGGCGGGCTTCGTGCTGTCGTCCATGCGCACGATCACGCCCTCGCCCTCGAGCGGCACGAGTGCCGCGCGATAGCGCAGGAGATCCTTATCCTGCTGATTGTCCGTACTCGCTGCCGCCGTCTGCATCTTGTGCAGTTCCTCACTCAGTTCGTCGCGCTCGTGCTCGGTCTGGAGCAGACGGTCGGAGATCTCCTCGATGCGCTGCTGGGAGAGGCTCCCCTTCGCGTCCTGCGCCGTACGGAACTGTACGGCGACCATAAATCCAATCAATACACAGACGAGGGCGATGAGCCACCCGCCGCGCCGGAATTGTTCCATTTATTTTCCCTCTGCTGTTTTGTCTGCCAGCTTGATGAACGGCGCATCATAGCTGAAATCCACATACTCTACGGTATGCCGTGTGGTTTTCTGATCGCGCAGGAAGTCCTGTGTCAGTGCCGCCTTGTCCGGGATCCCCGTCAGCTGCCCGAGGCGGATGGGGAGCGCCGTCTTGGTATAGGCGACGACGGCGTCCGGATTTCTGAGGCTGACCTCCGAGATCTCGCCGATGTCCGCGGGGTCGATGCGCGCGAGGAAACTGATCGCCTGTGCAACCTGCGGGTCGTTGTTGTCATCGCCGATGTAGAGGTCGCGCAGCTTGACGCCTGTGATGATGGGGATGTCTGCACCCTTGAGTGAGCGATAGCTCGCGATCACCTTGCCCTGCCGGTCAAAGTCGAGATAGCCGTAGTCGCAGGCGACCGTCGCGACGGGAATGCGCTCGACGATGTCCATCTCGATCTTGTGCGGCAGCTGGCGGCGGACGACGGCGGACTCGATGCGCAGGTCGCGCAGGAGGTTTGTCGTCATCTCGTCGGTTTTTAGCTCAAAGAGCCGCTGCCCGTAGTGGATCCGTGCGATCTCACAGAGTTCATTCTCATCGAGATGCACGTTCCCATGGACGACGAGCTGCTGAAAGGTAAAGAGCGGCGAGTACACGAGGACGGCGATAATGCCGCTCGCGCACAGGAGGTAGAACGCCCCGCGCAGAATGCGACGAGAGCTCATCGCCGATACCCCGCCAGCGCGAGGATCCTTTCACACAGCTCGGGGAATTCGATGCCGAGCGCACGCGCCGCATCGGGGACAAGCGAGGTCTCCGTCATGCCCGGCACGGCGTTCAGCTCAATGACGTAGGGGCGATTCTCCTCACTCAGCAGGAGATCGACGCGTGCGAGGCCGCTGCAGCCGCAGGCGACGTATGCACGGCGTGCCAGCTGCTCGACCTCGGTGCGGCATGCATCGGAGAGCGGTGCCGGGACGATATGCGTCGATGCCCCCGGGGTATACTTGCTGTCGTAGTCATAGCGTCCCGAGGCAGACTGGATCTCGATGACGGGCATGACCTCCGCCGCTGCAGGAGTGCCCCAGACGGCGACGGTCAGCTCACGCCCCACGATGAACTCCTCGACGAGCACCTCGTCGCCATAGGAGAACGCCGCATCGAGCGCGGGCGAGAGTTCCTCATCCTGCGTGACGATGTAGACACCGATGCTCGATCCCTGCTCCGGTGCCTTGACGACAAGCGGCAGGGAGAACGCCGTCCGTATCTCACGCGGCGTATCCGCCGTGCGCTCGCTCGCATAGAAGCTCATGCAGCGCGGCGTTGGGATGTCCTCGGCCGCCAGTACGCGCTTTGTCATGATTTTATCCATGGTCAGTGCGGCGGCGCGCACACCCGAGCCCGTATACGGAATGCCGAGCATGTCGAGCGTGCCCTGCAGGATACCGTCCTCGCCGTATTTTCCATGAAGGGCGTTGAATACAATCGCGGGATGGAGTGCCTGAATCTCCTCGGCGAAGGTCGCGGGGTTCAGCTCCATGCCGACGGCGGGATAGCCCTTGGCGCAGAGCGCTTGCAGTATGGCAGCGCCCGAGCGGCGCGAGACCTCTGCCTCGGAGGAGGGGCCGCCCATGACGACGACGATCGGATACGCATCCGACTCCGCGATACCTGCCGTCCCCGCCGTTCCTGCGTGCAGCTGCGCGACGAGGGTCTCGCCGACCTCGAGGATGTTGCCCGCGCCCATCGTGATGACGAGGTCGCCCGCACGCACCTGCTGGGCGAGATAGCGCTCGAGATCCGCACGACCCGGCAGGTAGACGGCATCCTGCCCCGTCTGACGCACGACTTCCTCCATCACGGTCTCACCGCTGATGCCCGGGATCGGTGTCTCCCCCGCCCCATAGACGTCTGTGATCAGAAGCAGGTCGGCATCCGCAAAGCATTGCCGAACTCCGCGCGCAGGAGCTGTGTCCGCGAGTAGCGATGCGGCTGAAAGACGCAGATGAGCCGCTCGGGGTTCGTCTGCCGTGCCGCCGCGAGGGTGACGGCGATCTCCGTCGGATGATGCGCATAGTCGTCCACGACCCAAACGCCGCGCTCCTTTCCCTTGGTCTGAAAGCGTCGCTTCGCACCGTGGAACTGGGCGAGTGCATCACAAATCGCAGGGAACTCCACGCCCGCGAGGCGCGCAACGGCAATGCAGGCGAGCGCGTTGAGGACGTTGTGCCGCCCCGGAATATTGAGCAGCACGCGCCCCATCTCCGTCCCGCGCTCATGAACGGTAAACGAAATCACGGAGCCGCGCGTCTCGATGTTCGATGCACGGTAGTCCGCCTCATGGTCGATGGCATAGGAAACGACGTTGCGCTCTGTCTCGCGTGCGATATTGCGCAGGATTTCGTTTTCAAAACAGAGCACCGCCGTCCCGTCTGCATCCACCTGCTCGACGAACTGACGAAATGCCGCGATGATCTTCTCCATCGTGCCGTAGTGATCCATGTGGTCGTCCTCGACGTTGGTCACCACGGCGATATGCGGACGCAGCTTGAGGAAGGATCCGTCGCTCTCGTCCGCCTCCGAGACGAGGTAGCGGCTCGTGCCGAGCTTCGCGTTCGTCCCGAGATCGGGCACCTCACCGCCGACGATGATGGTCGGCGATACGCCGACGTGGTCAAGGGTCACGCCGATCATGGAGGTCGTCGTCGTCTTGCCGTGCGAGCCCGCGACAGCGATGCCGTCGTACTCGTTGACGAGTGCCGCGTTGATGTCCGAACGATGGAGCTTTGGGATGCGCAGATCCCACGCCGCAATCACCTCGGGGTTATCGTACGGGATCGCCGTGGAGACGACGATCGCATCTGCGCCGCGCACGTGCTCCGCGTGTTGTCCATCCGTCCACACATGCGCACCAAGACGGGCAAGCTCGCCGATGAGCGGAGAGTTGCCCGTGTCCGAGCCGGATACCGTGTAGCCGAGCTGGAGAAGGATCTTGGCCAAAGGGCTCATCCCCGCCCCGCCGATTCCGACAAAATGAATCTTCTGAATCCCCTTCAATTCCTTGAGCAACGTATTCACCCTTCTCTTTTTCCGATACGCAGCGCGAGTGCTGCAATTTCCTCTGCCGCCTCGGGTTTTCCGAGGCGTTTCATCGCCGCCGCCATCGCATCTCTGCGCGCGTCGTCTGCCAGCAGGCGGTCAAGTGCCGCCGACAGCACCGTGCCGTCAAGGCTGCGGTTGAGGATTACCTCAGCTGCGCCTGCTGCCTCCATGGCACGTGCATTCTTCTCCTGATGATTCTCCGCCGCATACGGATAGGGAATGAGGATCGCGGGCACCCCCCGTGCCGCGAGTTCCGCCAGCCCCGTCGCCCCTGCACGAAAGACGGCAATGTCCGCCATCGCCATCGCCTGCGGCATATTGTAGAGGTATGGCACAACGCGCAGATGCGGATACTGCGATACATCGACGCCCGCATCGCGAATGCGCGTGCACGTGTCCTCGTACTCCTCCGCGCCCGTGACGTGGAGGTACTGCACCTCTGTCTGCTGCGCCGCGCGACAGATCACCTCGACCATGGCACGGTTGATCGTACGCGCTCCACGGCTGCCGCCCGAGACGAGCACCGTCTTTTTCGACGGATCAAAGTCAAACGCCGCCGCGCCCTCCGCCCGCGTCGCCGTGAGCACCTCGGGGCGGATGGGGTTACCCGTGACGTAGGGTCTTTTTCACTGGAAAGACGCGCCGCGCATCCTCCATCCCGACGGCGATCGCCGTTGCAAAAACGGGAGAGGATACGGTTCGTCACACCCGCCACGGCGTTCTGCTCCTGCACGAGCGTCGGAACCCCCGCGAGACTCGCTGCGAGGAGAATCGGCCCCGCGACGTAGCCGCCCGTCCCGATGGCGATATCGGGATGAAAGCCATGCACGATGCCGCGTGCCCGCGCAACAGCACGCACGGCACGCCATGCCCGCAGAACATTCTCGAACGAGAGATGCCGTTCGAAAGCCCGCGAGATCAACAGCGATGAAGTTCAGCCCTTCGCGCGGCACGATGTCCGCCTCTAGTCCATGCGGCGTCCCGACGTAGAGGATGCGTGCCGACGGCTCGCATCGCTGGATCGCGCGGATGATCGTGAGTGCGGGATAGATATGACCGCCCGTGCCGCCGCCCGATACGATGATGTTCATAGTTCGTTCACAAGCCTCTTGAAATCGCGTCCGCGCTCCTCGTAGCCGCCGTACATATCAAAGCTCGCACAGGCGGGCGAGAGGAGGACGATCTGCCCCTCCACAGCGAGCTCGCGCGCCAGCTGCACGGCCTTTTCCATGTGGTAACCGACACGGTGGATCTGTGCCTCCGGAATGCCCGCATCCCGCGCGGCTGCCGCAAACCGCTCTGCCGCGTCACCGACGAGGATCAGCTCATCGACGCGCGCGTGCACGAGCTCCATAAACTCGCCCAGATCGGTCAGCTTGTCGTCGCCGCCCGCGATAAGGATGATGTGTCCATCGAACGCCTCAAGCGCCTTGATCGCCGAGTCCGTATTCGTCGCCTTCGAGTCGTTGTAGTAGCTGACCCCCTGCGAGCGCGCGCACAAACTCAATGCGGTGCTCAACGCCCTTGAACGCGCGCAGAACGGGACGCATCTCCGCGGGCGTCACTCCGGCAAATAGTGCCATCGCCGACGCCGCAAGTACGTTTTCCACGTTATGTGCACCGGGGATGCCCAGTTCATCGGCGGGAATCAGGACGTGCTCCGCGCCGTCCCAGCGGATGACGATCATGCCGTCCGCACGGACGCACGCGCCCTCCGTCAGTTCCTCCCTGCGGCTGAACAGACAGACGCGCCCCGCTGCGCGCTCTGCCATGCCGCGCGTATGCGGGTCATCGGCGTTCAGTACGAGGTAGTCCTCCGCCGTCTGTGCGGCGAAAAGCTTTTCCTTCATCGCCTGATAGACCTCCATCGAGCCATGGCGCACGATGTGATCCGGCGTGATGTTCAGCTCCGCGACGATGTGTGCATGAAAATGCGTGGTCGCTTCCATCTGATAGCTTGAGATCTCAGCGGCAATCGCCCCCTCGGCTGGCGTCTCCTGTACTACGTCGATGAGTGGAACGCCGATGTTGCCGCCCACACCGACCACAGGAAAATGTGCACGCAGAAGCTCGCCGAGCAGAGTCGTCGTCGTCGTCTTGCCGTTCGTCCCCGTGATGGCGCAGATCGGTGCACGGGCGATCTCGCCCGCCAGCTCCACCTCGGTCGTGACACGGATGCCGCGCGCGCGCGCCGCCTGTACAAGGGGAATGCGCTCGGGCACAGCAGGGGAAAGGACGAGGAGATCCACCCCGCTGAGCAGTTCCTCCCTTTGTGCACCAAAGACGCAGGTGATGCCCTGCGCCCTTAAATTCTCAATATGCTGCTGGGTGAGCGGATCGCGTTCGGCGTCCGTCTCATCCTTTGCGTCCGAGAGCACCACCCGTGCGCCCTGCGCCGCCAGATACTTTGCCGCCGCAAATCCACTGATGCCCGCGCCGATGACGAGTGCCGACTGATTATGATAGGACAATTCCCGATATCTCCCTTGGTAAATCATTCAAAAGTTTGCGTAGCGCTGAGCGCTACGACACGAGCACAAGCACCCACGCCAGCAGTGCGCCGAGGGCGCCAATGCCCCAGAACGTATAGACCACGCGTGTCTCGCGCCAGCCGCCGAGCTCGAAGTGATGATGAATCGGGCTCATGCGGAAAATCCGCTTGCCGCGCGTCTTGAACGACGCGACCTGCAGGATAACGGAGAGTGCCTCACAGACGAAGATGATGCCCACGATGGGCAGGAGTGCCTCCGTCCGCGAGAGAATCGCTATGCCTGCGAGCGCACCGCCGAGGGCAAGCGAGCCCGTATCGCCCATAAAGATGCGTGCCGGATGATGATTATACCATAAAAAGCCGACGCATGCACCTATTATCGCGGCGGAAACGCCATCAGGCTGCTGTCCGTCCCGTAGAGGAGGACTGCATAGAAGAGTGCGGCGACCGCCACGGTTCCCGCCGCCAAACCATCGAGACCGTCCGTCAAATTGACCGCATTCGACGTTCCCACGAGGACAAAGACGACGAGGACGTAGTACCACGCGCCGATATCGAGCGACGTTCCGAGGACAGGCACCCAGACGCTCGTATCATGTCCGAGGAGATGCCGTCCGATGAGAATGGTGACAAGGGCGATACCGAGCTGCCCGAGCAGCTTCTGATAGGCACGCAGCCCGAGGTTGCGCTTCTTGACCACCTTGATATAGTCGTCCGCAAAGCCGAGCAGGAAATGTCCGAGAAAGATGAAGAGCGCGAGCAGCGTCGTCACCGTGAGCGGTGCGAAGAGGAGCGTCGCCGCGGTCACGGCGAGCACGATCATCACGCCGCCCATCGTCGGCGTGCCGCTCTTCTGCTGATGGCTCGCAGGCCCCTCCTCACGGATGCTCTGCCCGTATTTCAGGCGGTGCAGGAGCGGCAGAAAATACACACCGCTGAAGAGCACAATGGCGAGTGCCGTCACGGCGGACAGCAGAAGACGCAGCTGCGGGCTCAGGGATTCGAGGAGGGCTTCCATCAGTGCGCTCCCTCCCCCGTCAATGCAGCAATGATCTGCTCCATGCGCATCCCGCGTGAGCCCTTAAAGAGGACGGTGTCGCCGTCCATGAGATGGCTGCGCAGATAGGCCGCCGCATCGGCATGGGAGGCGGCATGATAACAGGCAGGGCAGCCTGCCGCCTCTGCCGTCTCATGCGTCCACTGCGCCTGTTTGCCATAGGTCACGACCATGGCAAACCCCAGCTCCGCCGCCCGTCTGCCCACGCCCTGATGTGCCTTCTCCGCTGCGGCGCCGAGCTCGAGCATATCCCCGAGCACGGCAATGCGCCGCCCGGGGTAGAGTGCCGCCGTCGTCTCAAGCGACGCGCGCATCGAGGAGGGGCTGGCGTTGTAGGCGTCGTTGATCAGCGTCCATGCGCCGACCTGATGCACCTCATAGCGCATCTTCTCCGCCGTGAGGTGTGTCAGACCCGCCTGCATCTCCTGCGGCGTCATGCCGAGGACAAGCCCGCCGCGAGCGCCGCCAGCGCGTTGCTGACATTATGCCGTCCCGGCAGGGGAATAGCGTATTCATGACGCTCGCCGTCCCATGTCACCATGAAGCGCGAGCCATCTGCCATGCACTGTAGTGCCTCGGCACGCACATCCGCAGCAGCGGAAATGCCATACGTCATGACGCGCACCCCATCCGCCGCACTGCTGTGCATTGCCGCGACACGTGGGTCGTCAGCGTTGAGGATCACCGTGCCGCCGGCGGGAATCGCCGTCACCAGCTCCGCCTTTGCCTTGGCGATGTTCTCGATCGAGCCGAGGAGCTCCATGTGCACCTCGCAGACATTCGTTACCATGCCGATCGAGGGTGCGGCGATCGGTGCAAGCGCAGCGATCTGCCCCATCCCGCGCATCCCGATCTCCACGACCGCCGCTGTGTCCTCCGGCGTGATGCCGAGCAGGGTCAGCGGCAGGCCGACCTCATTGTTGTAGTTTGCCGCCGTGCGGCAGACCTTGCCGCGTCCCGAGAGTACCGCCGCCGTGAGATCCTTCGTCGTGGTCTTGCCGTTCGATCCCGTAATCGCGACGACGGGGATATCGAACTTCATGCGCCATGCGTGTGCAATGTCCTGATAGGCGCGGAGCGTATCCTCCGCCACGAGGACGCCGCCGCACGCCGCATCGAGTGCCGTCAGTGCGGCCGCAGGTGTCTTCTGATCGACGAGAGCCGCCGCCGCACCGCGTTCGAGTGCCTCCGCTGCAAACGCCGTACCGTCAAAGTTCTCCCCGCGCAGCGCGACAAAGAGATCGCCCGCCGCGACCTTGCGCGTGTCCGTCGTAATGGGCAGAACCGTATCCCCTGCGACGCCCCCACGACGAACAGACGCCCCCGTCGCCGCGCAAATCTCGTCCCATGTCAGTCCGTTTTTCATGCCCTGCTCCTTATCGCCTCACGCGCCTGCTCACGGTCGTCGAAGTGAATCGTTCCGTCCTTTAGGATCTGATAGGTCTCATGTCCCTTGCCGAGGATGACGACCGTATCCCCCGCCTGTGCACGCCCTATGGCATGGAAGATCGCCGTACGGCGGTCCACGATCTTTTCGTACGGTTTATCCCCGATCACGGGGAGGACGCCGCGCTCCACCTCATCCACAATCGCAGCGGGATCCTCCGTGCGCGGATTGTCCGAGGTCAGAATGGCGATATCCGCCATCTCCGCACCGATGCGTCCCATGATGGGGCGTTTCGTCCGATCACGGTCGCCGCCGCAGCCAAAGACGGCGATGATGCGTCCCTTCGTCACCGCACGTGCCGTGCGCAGGACGTTCTCCATCCCGTCCGGTGTATGCGCATAGTCCACGATCACAGCGAAATCCTGTCCCTCTCGCACGAGCTCAAACCGTCCCGGCACGCCCGTAAACGCCGTGAGTGCGGCGGCAATATCCGTCGCTGCCACGTGCTCGGCAAGGCTCGCACCGACGGCAGCGAGCACATTGTGCACATTGAACAGGCCCGTGATGCCCGTATGCAGGTGAAAGAGGCGTTTCCCCCGCCGTGCATCAGCGTCAGCTCCATGCCGTCGCACGCGAGCTGCACATCCTGTGCCGTCAGATCGGCAGGATGGTCAACGCCATAGGTGATGATCGGGCAGCGCGTATATGCGCGCATCGTCTCCGATGCCGCATCATCGGCGTTGAGCACCGCCGTCTTGCCCTCCTTCGCACCGGAAGCGGACACAAGCTCAAAGAGATGCGCCTTGGCGCACGCATAGTTCTCCATGGTTTTATGGAAGTCAAGATGATCCTGCGTCAGATTCGTAAAGACCGCCGTATCGAACTCGATCCCTGCCACGCGCCCGAGTGCAAGCGCATGAGAGGACACCTCCATGACGACCGCATCCATGCCGCGCGTGCGCATTTCGGCAAGCATCTGCTGAAGCACGATGATATCAGGCGTCGTATTCGACGTCGGCAGCACCTCGTCCTCGATCATCGCCTGGATCGTCCCGATCAGCCCGACACGACGTCCCGCATGGCGCAGGATAGCGCGCACGAGATAGCTCGTCGTCGTCTTGCCGTTCGTCCCCGTGATGCCGACGACACGCATAGCACGCGCCGGATAATCATAGAAGAACGGGACGATCGTGTCCAGTGCTTTCTCCAGATTCGGCACGTAGAGGACGGCGACCCCTGCGGGAACATCCACCGAGGACCGCTCTGTCAAAACAGCGCGGGCTCCTGCCCGCGCCACATCCGGTATGAAACTGTGTGCGTCGACATGCGCGCCGACGATGCAGGCAAAGAGTGTACCCTCCCTTGCCCTGCGCGAATCACGCTCAATGGACGTAATCTCCGTCTGCGCATTCCCCACGATGCGCGCTCCCGGCAGGAGTGCGGCGAGTTCCTCCAAACGCTTCGTCATAGAACCTCATTCCCCTTCATGCGAAAAAAATACGTATTGCGCGGCACGCGCATTCCGAGCCGGTCAACAGCAATCGACTCGATGCGCGACGGCGATTTCAGCTGGGCGATCTCGATCTTGAGCCGCTCGTTCTCCTGTTCCAGTTGGTCTGCCTTCTGGCGCGTCTCCAGGAGGGTGTAGCCGCTCTGCGCACCGATGCCGCCGAGCAGCGTCACCACCATGGCACCGAATGCGATGAGGAAGAAAATGGCGCGCAGGCAGTTTCGCAGGTTCGTATTCAGTTCATGACGAATCAGCGGTTCCTTCGGGGGCTCCATCATCTCTGCCGGAACCGACGCGGGCTCATGACTGAGATACTCTTCTTTCTGCGCCAACATGTGCGCTCCCTCCTATCGCTTGATCTTTTCTGCCACACGCAGCTTTGCACTGCGCGCGCGCGTATTCGCACGGCACTCGGCGGCACTCGCCGCACGCGCCTTGCCGATCAGCCGCACCTCGGGCGTATGCCCGCAGACACAGATCGGCGTATGCGGCGGACAGATGCAGCCTTGCGCCAGCCGCCGCAGCGTATTCTTTACGATGCGATCCTCGAGGGAGTGAAAGGTGATGACCGCGAGCCGTCCCCCTATCCTCAGGGCATCTACGGCAGCTGTCAGCGCCCCCTCCAAAATCCCGAGTTCATCGTTGACCTCAATGCGGAGTGCCTGAAACACTCGCTTGGCGGGATGTCCGCCGCGCGCACGCACCTCCTTCGGCACGGCGCGGTCAATCACGGCAACGAGGTCTCCTGTCGTCGTGATGGGATGCGTCTGGCGCTCCTTTTCAATAAAGGAAGCAATGCGCTTTGCCCAGCGCTCCTCTCCATAGGTGTAGAAAATCTCCGTGAGCCGCTCCGCCGTATAGGTATTGACCACATCGTACGCGCTGAGGCGTGCTCGCTGATCCATGCGCATATCGAGCGGTGCGTCCTGCATATAGGAGAAGCCGCGCTCCGGCGTATCGATCTGCGGTGACGATACGCCGAGGTCAAAGAGCACTCCGTCCACGGGAGGAACGCCCTCTGCCGCGAGGATCGCGGCGAGATTGCGGAAGTTATCCCGCACGAGGGAGACCTGACAGCGTACATCCGCCAGCCGCTCACGTGCGGCGGCAATCGCCGTCTCGTCCTGATCGATGCCGATCAGTCGGCCCTGCTCCGACAGCTGTGCGGCGATGCGCTGCGCGTGCCCTGCGCCGCCAAGCGTCGCGTCCACATAGATGCCGCTGGGTACGACGTTCAGCGCGGCCACCGTCTCCTCCGGCAGGACGCTCACATGATGAAATTCTGTCATATCGTAATCCCGTAGCCCGCCAGCTGGGTCGAGATCTCCGTGATGTTCGGATCGACCTCGCCCGCATAGCGTGCCCACTTCTCCTTCGCCCAGACCTCGATACGCGTATCCGCACCCGTGAGGATCACATCCTGCTTCAGCCCGATGTCCGCATAGTCGCGCAGATTGGCGGGCACGAGGAAGCGCCCCTGTTTATCACACTCGAGCGTCCGCGCCCCCGCGATGAAAAAGCGCACAAAAGCGCGGGCATTCGGGTCGGCAATCGAGAGTGTCCGCAGCTTCGCCGTGAACTCATCCCACGCCGCCTGAGGAAAGAGGAACAGGCTGCCGTCAAGGCCCTTGGTGATGATGAACGAGACTCCGAGTTCCTGTCGAAAATCGGCAGGCAGGATGACGCGGCCCTTGGCATCAATGCTGTGGGTATACTCCCCCATGAACATCCGGCCGCACCACCTTTCAGGATTCTATCGCCACTATATGACACAATTCACCACAATCCGCCACTTTTATCTACAGTTATAGCAAAAACAGGCATTTTTTTCAAGAAAACGCACATTCGGTTTTCTTGGTATACAATGGATGAAATTTTCTGTAAGCCTTGATATACAAGGTTTCCTTTCTTTTTCTCAGAAATGAGGGCAGCATAAAAAAGGACTTACCTCCTACCGGAAGTAAGTCCTTTTTTATGCTGTCATTCAAACGAGATCGTGTGCGATCATATACTCTGCAATCTGGAGTGCATTGAGTGCTGCGCCCTTGCGGATCTGGTCGCCGCAGATCCAGAAATTCAGCGTATTCTCCTGCGACTCATCGTAACGCAGACGGCCGATCTCCACATCGTACTTGTTCGAGGTGAAGAGCGGCATCGGATACTCCTGCTCTGCGGGGTTGTCGCGCAGGATGATGCCCGGGAACGCCGCAATCGCCGCACGCGCCGCCTCAAGCGTCACCTTGTCCTCAAACTCGACGTTGACGGACTCAGCATGGCTGCGGTAGACGGGTACGCGCACCGTCGTCGCCGTGATGCGCATGCGGTCGTCGCCCATGATTTTCTTTGTCTCGTCGATCATCTTCATTTCCTCTTTGGTGTAGAGGTTGTCCTTGAAGACGTCGATCTGCGGAATGAGGTTGAACGCGATCTGATAGTGCTTCGGCAGTTTGCCGACGGGCAGTACCTTTGCCACGGGCTCTTTGCCGGAGGCGAGGGCTGCCACCTGCTCCTCGAGCTCCGCCATGCCCTCCTTGCCCGCACCGGAGACCGCCTGATAGGTCGACACGACGATGCGGCGGATCTTCGCGATATCGTAGAGCGGCTTCAGCCCCATCACCATGATGATGGTCGAGCAGTTCGGGTTCGCGATGATGCCCTTGTGCGCCTTGATCGCCTCGGGGTTGACCTCGGGCACGACGAGCGGCACCTCCGGGTCCATGCGGAAGGCACTCGAGTTGTCAATGACGATCGCCCCTGCCTTGACGGCGTGGGGAGCAAACTCCTTGCTTGCCGCACCGCCCGCAAAGAGCGCGATGTCAATTCCCTCAAAGGAGTCCGGCGTCGTCTCCTGCACCGTGTACTCCTTGCCCATAAACGCGATTTTCTTCCCTGCGGAGCGGCTGGACGCGAGCAGCCGCAGCTCCGAAACGGGAACTTGCGCTCCTCGATGAGTGTCAGGAATTCCTGTCCGACCGCGCCCGTTGCGCCGAGTATTGCGACACGATATTTCTTCATATTCTTCCCCTTACAGCAGCTTATCCAATCCGACCGTGAGCGACGTGAGCGAGCGCACCTTCTTCGCGGCGAGTACAACGCCCGGCATGAACGACTCACGGTTGATCGAGTCGTGGCGGATCGTGAGCGTCTGCCCGAGCCCGCCGAAGATGACCTCCTGATGTGCGACATAGCCCGGCAGGCGCACGCTGTGAATGTGCATGCCCTCAAAGTCCGCGCCGCGTACACCATCGAGCGTCTCCTTCTCGCAGGGATGCCCCTGCTCATGTACCTCACGCACCTCGGCGATCATCTCCGCCGTCCGCACGGCTGTACCTGAGGGCGCATCGAGCTTGTTGTCGTGGTGCAGTTCGATGATCTCCACCTCGGGCATGTACTTCGCCGCCATGCGGCTCATCAGCATCATCAGTACCGCGCCGATGGCAAAATTCGGTGCAATAAACGCCGGCGTATCATTCTTCTCTGCCGCCGCCTTGATCTCACGCTGCTGCTCCTCCGAGATGCCCGTCGTCCCAACCACGGGTGACACCTTATGCGTGAGTGCCAGCAACACATTCTGATAGACGACATCGGGTCGCGTAAAGTCGATCATCACGTCCGGGTGCAGACGGTCGAGTGCTGCCGCGAGATCGGTCTCCACGAGCACGCCGTTCTTCGTCAGCCCTGCGAGTTCGCCGCTGTCGCCGCACGCATTGATGTCCACCGCACCGACAAGCGTCAGCTCCGGATCCTCGATCACGGCTTTCAGCACGGCGCGTCCCATGCGTCCGCAGGCACCGTTGACCAAAACATTTGTCAAGGCAATCCCCTCCTATGTTATCATCTGTCTATTCTATCGCAGAGAATCCACCGCTGTCAAGGAATACACTCATACCTCCCGTATATGCTCAAACTGCTCGCGATACTGCTGCAAAAGTGCCGGCCGGACAAAATCGAGTGCCGCAGGATCATCAACGGTCGCCAACGCCGCACGCCGCGCGAGGAGAAGCAGATCCATGTCGGCGAGCACGTCGGCGATCTTCAAATCGCCCAGCCCATGCTGCATCGCACCGAAGAACTGTCCCGGTCCACGCAGCCGCAGATCCTCCTCCGCGAGACAAAAGCCGTCGCTCGTCTCCTCGATCACGCGCAGTCGCTCCGCCCCCGCGGCCTGCCGCCCCGCAATGAGGATGCAGTAGGACGCATCACTGCCGCGCCCCACGCGGCCGCGCAGCTGATGCAGCTGTGCCAGTCCGAACCGCTCCGCGTGCTCGACCACGAGAACCGTCGCGTTCGGCACATTGACGCCCACCTCGATCACGGTCGTCGCCACGAGCAGCTTGATCTCCCCTGCGTAGAAGCAGCGCATCACCGCCTCCTTATCCGCCGCCTTCAGTCGGCCATGGACAAGCCCACAGCGGATGCCGCGAAAAGAGCCGTGTGAGAGCTCCGCGTAAACCTCCTCTGCCGACGGCAGATCGCTCTCCTCATTTGCCTCGATGAGGGGGCAGACGACATACGCCTGCCGCCCGCGCTCGATCTCGCGGCGAACGAAGGCGTAGATCTTCGCCCGCGCCGTCTCATCGCGCAGGAATGTACGGATGGGCTGCCGTCCCGGCGGCAGATGTTCGATGCGCGAGACATCCAGATCACCGTAAACCGTCAGCGTCATCGTCCGTGGGATCGGCGTCGCTGTCATGACGAGCACATCGGGCACGACCGCGCTCTTTTTTTCGAGCGCGGAGCGCTGCGCCACACCGAAACGATGCTGCTCATCCGTCACCACGAGTCCGAGACGGTCAAACGCCACCCCTTCCTGAATGAGCGCATGCGTTCCGATGACGATGTCGATCTCATGTGCGGCGAGAGCGGACAGCACCTCCGTATGCTCCTTCTTGGTAAGCCGCCCCGAGAGGAAGCCCACGCGGATACCGAGTGGCGTCAGAAGCTCCCGCAGGCCGTCATAATGTTGGCGCGCAAGAATCTCCGTCGGTGCCATCAGCGCACCCTGACAGCCGCTCTCCACCGTCTTGACGAGGGAAAGGAGCGCAATCGCCGTCTTGCCCGAGCCAACGTCCCCCCTGCACAAGGCGACGCATGGGCAACGGAGCCTCCATATCGCGCGAGATCTCCGCCCAGACCTTCTCCTGATCTTCGGTCAGGGCAAAGGGAAGTGCATCGCGTACGCGCGCATTGAGCACACCGTTCGCCCGATGGGCAATCCCCTCCTCATGCTCTGCCGTCTGCTTTTTGAGCGCGAGCAGCCCACACTGGATGAGGTAGAGCTCCTCAAAGGCGAGCCGCCGCCGTGCCGCTGCAAGTTCCTCCGTATCCTTTGGAAAGTGAATCTGACGAAATGCTGCCGCGCGTCCGATGAGGTGATACTCCGCCCGAATCTGCTCCGGCAGGGTCTCCGTCAGCGCCGCGCCCGCGTGCGCGAGCACATCCGCCGTCATCTGCCGCAGCTGTTTCTGCGTCAGCCCCTCCGTTGCCGCATAGACCGGCAGAATGCCGAGATGCGTCGCGGCGTCCTCCTGTGCGCCGAGCAGGGCAAAGGACGTAACGGGTGAGAACGCCATCTGCCCGCCTCCGCCATAGGCATAATCCACCTTCCCCGTGAGGAGGATGCGCTGTCCTGCACGCAGCTTCCCTTTCAAAAAGCGCTGATTGAACCAGACCGCCTGCGCATAGCCTGTCCCATCACCGACGAGCGCCGTGAGAACGGTAAAGCCGCGCCGCCGCGTCTGCCGCTCCGCCACCTGCTGAATCACGACGAGCACGGTCGCGCGCGTCCCTGCCGCAAGATCCATGATGCGCGTGATGCGGCTCTGATCCTCATAGGCGCGCGGATAGAACGTCAGAAGATCGTACACCGTCCGTACACCGAGCCGCGCCAAGAGTGCTGCCTTCTTGACGCCGACGCCGCGCACGGCGTTCACACTGTCCGTCAGCTTCACGCGCTTCCTCCATTCTTTCAAAAAGGCTGCCGCATTTCTGCGACAGCCTCCATTTAAGAAATCATCAGAGCTGAGGACCTGCGGCGACAAGCGCATCTGCGTCCTCGTTGCCAGCATACTTGTCAAAGTTCTTGATGAAGCGTGCGGCCAGATCCTTTGCCTTCTCCTCCCACTCCACGCGGCTTGCATAGGTGTCGCGCGGGTCGAGGATCTTCGGATCGACGCCCGGCAGCTCCGTCGGGATCTCGAAGTCGAAGTACGGGAGCTTCTTCGTCGGCGCACTGTTGATTGCACCGTTCTGGATCGCGTGGATGATGCCGCGCGTATCCTGAATGGAGATGCGCTTGCCCGTACCGTTCCACCCCGTATTGACAAGATAGGCACGCGAGCCGTGCTCCTGCATCTTGCGGACGAGCTCATGCGCATACTTTGCCGGATGGAGTTCGAGGAACGCCTGTCCGAAGCACGCGGAGAACGTCGGCGTCGGTTCGGTGATGCCGCGCTCCGTACCCGCGAGTTTCGACGTGAAGCCCGAGAGGAAGTAGTACTTCGTCTGCTCCGGCGTCAGGATCGAGACGGGCGGCAGCACGCCGAATGCATCGGCAGAGAGGAAAATGACATGCTTTGCATGCGGACCCGCCGACTTCTTCGCAACCTTGCCCAGCACGATGTGCTCGATGTGATCAATCGGATAGGAGACGCGCGTGTTCTCCGTCACCGTCTTATCTGCAAAATCCACACGCCCCGCAAGATCGACCGTCACATTCTCGAGGAGTGCGTCACGGCGAATGGCGTTGTAGATGTCGGGCTCCGCCTCGGGGTCGAGGTTGATGACCTTCGCGTAGCAGCCGCCCTCATAGTTGAAGATGCCCTCATCGTCCCAGCCGTGCTCGTCGTCACCGATCAGGAGGCACTCCGAATCCGTTGAGAGCGTCGTCTTGCCCGTGCCGGAAAGGCCGAAGAACAGCGTCGTATTCTCGCCGTTCATATCCGTATTTGCCGAGCAGTGCATAGAGGCAATGCCCTTCAGCGGGAGATAGTAGTTCATCATCGAGAACATACCCTTTTTCATCTCGCCGCCATACCACGTATTGACGATGATCTGCTCACGGCTCGTGAGATTGAACATGACCGCCGTCTCGGAGTTCAGACCGAGATCGCCGAAGTGCATGACGCGTGCCTTCGCCGCATTGTAGACCACGAAATCGGGCTTGAAGTTCTCGAGCTCCTCTGCCGTCGGGCGAATGAACATATTCGTCACGAAATGCGCCTGCCACGGCACTTCGACGATGAAGCGGACGGCCATGCGGGTATTTCATTGGCTCCGCAGAAGGCATCGACGACAAAGAGACGCTTGTTGCAGAGCTCGCGGATCGCGATCTCGCGCACGGAGTTCCACGCTTTCTGCGAGGCGCGGTGGTTGTCGTTCTTGTAGGCGTCGGACGTCCACCACACCGTGTCATGCGAGGTCTCATCGTCCACGATGTACTTGTCCTTCGGCGAACGCCCCGTGTAGATGCCCGTCATGACGTTGACGGCGTCCTTCATATCCGTGACCTGTCCGCGCTCATACCCCTCGAGATCGGGGCGCAGTTCCTCACGGAACAGCTGATCGTAGTCCGGATTGTGGACAATCTCCGTCGTCCCCGTGATGCCGTATTGTGTCAGATCAATATTTGCCATAGTTACCTCTTCCTTCCAAAAGATCGGTGTCAATGGATGCGGAATGCGTGACGTTTCGTCTCTTATTCCCACACTCTGTCACATTTCTACATGAATAGGAAAAACCCTCTTTTATTGTGAAAAAAATTCCGCGATTCAAACTCTATCTACGTGCAAAGTCCAGCACGGCGTCACGCATCCCATCCTTTTCGCAGACTTCCTCGTGACGGACAGGTTCCGTGCGCAGTGCGGCAAGGCGCGGCGGAATCGGCATACCGCTGCGCTTATGCAGGCACTCCATCAACGTGAACTCATCCAGCCCGTCCGTATCCTTGCCCAGTGCCTGAAGCACACTCGCGCCGAATTTGTACGGACTTGCCGTCGAAAGAACGATCATCGGTCGCATGTCCCCCGTCTCGCGTCGATAGTCTTCCGCCACACGATAGGCAACCGCTGTATGCGTATCGAGGGTGTAGCTTGTCCGCTCGTAGACGATACGGATTTCCTCCTCCGTCATCATATCGCTTGTGAATGCCGCCCAGAAATTCTCACGAAGCGCAGAGAGAATCATACTCGCGTCATACGAGCCCTCCTCTGCGAGCGATCTCATCCACGCGGCGACCTGTGCCGTATCCTCCGTCAGATGATAGAGCAGGCGCTCGAGATTGCTTGAGACGAGGATGTCCATGGACGGCGACATCGTCTGATAGAAGGGACGGCGGCGATCATAGATGCCGCGGCGCAGAAATCCGTGAGCACGTTGTTCTCGTTTGATGCACAGACGAGTTTGCCCACGGGCAGCCCCATGCGTTTTGCATAGTAGCCCGCGAGGATATTGCCGAAGTTCCCCGTCGGCACGGTAAAGTTCACCGTGTCGCCTGCCTGAATCTTCTGTGCCGCGAGGAGATCGGCGTAAGCGCTGAAATAGTAGACAATCTGCGGCACGAGCCGTCCCCAGTTGATGGAGTTCGCTGAGGAGAGCTTGGTATGGGCGGCGGCGAGCTCCGCTGCCATCGCCGCATCACCGAAGATCTCCTTCACACCGCGCTGTGCATCGTCAAAGTTGCCGCGCACGGCCACGACGCGGACATTGTCCCCCGCCTGCGTCACCATCTGGAGGCGCTGGATGGGGCTGACGCCGCCATCGGGGTAGAACACCATGATGCGGATTCCCTCGGCATCGGCGAAGCCCTCGAGTGCCGCCTTGCCCGTATCGCCCGAGGTGGCGACAAGGATGAGAATCGTGTCCTTCTCTCCCTGTTTCACGCGCGCCGTGCTCATCAACTGCGGGAGAAGCTGGAGTGCCATATCCTTAAAGGCACTCGTCGGGCCATGCCAGAGTTCGAGCACCTCGAGATCACCGACCGAGGTCACAGGGGCACGGCGGACATCGTCAAACGTCTGCCCATAGGCGCGGCGCACGCATCCCGTGAGCTCCTCCTCTGTATAGTCCGTCAAAAAAAGGCGCAGGATGCGTACGGCACGTTCCTCGTATGAGAGCCCCGCCAGTTCCTCGATGGCGGAAAGCGGCATCTGCGGGAATGACGCAGGCACAAACAGCCCACCGTCCGAGGCGAGCCCCTTGAGAATCGCCGCAGCAGAGGAAACACGCTCCACGCCTCCGCGCGTGCTGAAGTAATCCATTGTATACATCCTTTCATTTGGGCATTGCCCTGCATCTGTGCTATACTATGATTCGTGTTTTGGGCGATGTTGTCGTGCGAGATGTGCCGTCTGTGCTCGGCCGCACGGATGAGATCGGCGGGCGGGAGCGAGAGCTGCTCACCGCGCCGCCCCGCGCTCACACAGATGCGCTCCTGCTGCATCATGCTTTCGTCGCAGTAGACGGGATAGCTTTTCTTCGCGCCGAGCGGAGAACACCCGCCACGCACGTAGCCCGTGAGGTCAAAGACCTCCTTCAGATGCACCATCTCCGCACGCTTGTTGCCGCTTGCGGCGGCGGCAGCCTTCAGGTCAAGCTCCCCCGCGCCCGGGATGACCGCCATGAACACGCCCGTGCGGTCGCCGCGCACCACGAGCGTCTTATAGATGCGCTCGGGCGGGATGCCTGTCACCTCCGCGACGTGATTCGCCGAGAGATCGTTCTCATCGACGGGATAGGTCAGCAGCTCATAGTCGATGCCGAGCCTGTCCAGAATCCGCGCCGCATTCGTCTTTTGCGCTTTCTTTTTTGCCATTTCACTCACCGTGTCTGATTATACCATTGTGGGGGAAGAAAAAGCAAACATAGACATTTGAAAGGAAGAATCCGATGAAAATTGCACTGATCTCCATGGAGATTATCCCCGGCCGCCCGGATCTCAACGCCGCGGCCATGGCGGAGCGCATCCGTGAAGCGAAGGACGCCCACGCAGAGCTCGCTCTCTTCCCTGCGCTCAGTCTCTCAGGTCTCTTTCTCGGCAGTGTATGGAAGCAGCCGTCCTTCGTGCGAGACTGCATAGCCTACGCCGAGGAGATCGCCGCTGCGGCAGATGGCATCACCGTCATTTTCGGCAACGTCGCCGCAGGTGGGGAGGGCTGCTGCGGGCTTCTCGCGCACTCTCCTGCACGCGCGCGACGGCGTCCTGCGCGAGGTCGCACGCCGTCCGCTCCATGGTGCGGGCACGCGATTCTCCCCGCTCCTCCACGAGCTGCCGGGAGCACATGTGATCCTCGCCGCCGATGCCAGCCCCTTCCCGCTCTGCTTTGAGGCGCGCACCCTCGCCAAGACAGCACAGGAACAGCGTGCCGTGCTCCTCTACGTCAATGCGCTCGGCCTTCAGGACAAGGGCAAGACCGTCTACACCTTTGCGGGCAGTGCACAGGCATTCCGCGCAGACGGTGCGCGTGCTCTCATCACGCCCGCGTACAAGGAGGGCGTGACCATCGTCGACACGGCAACACTCCCCGCCCCTGCCGACAGACCCGCAGAGCCTGCCATCGCGCCCATCTACCGCACGCTCCGCTACGCCGTACGGAAATTCCTCGCGCGCATCCACATGAAGCGTGTCGTCATTGGCATCTCGGGCGGCATCGACTCCGCCGTCGCCGCCGCACTCTACGTCGATGCCATCGGCGCGGAGAACGTCCTGCTCGTCAACATGCCGAGCAAGTTCAACTCCGCAACGACAAAGGGGCTTGCCGCCCAGCTCGCAAAGAATCTTGGCTGCCGCCACATGATCGTTCCCATCGAGGAGAGTGTCTCATACACGGCAAAACAGCTCAGCGAGATCCCCATCGAGGGGGGCAGCTGCGGCTCCCGGTGAGCACCTGACGATCTCCTCCTTCGTCCGCGAGAACATGCAGGCGCGCAACCGCAGCGGCCGCGTCCTCGGGACGATCGCCGCCGCATGGGGCGCCGGTTTTACCTGCAACGGGAACAAGGCGGAGACCACCGTCGGCTATGCGACCCTCTACGGCGACCTCGCGGGCTTCCTCTGTGCGCTCGCCGATCTCTGGAAATATCAGGTCTATGACCTCGCACGCTACCTGAACGAGCACGTCTATGGGCGCGAGACCATCCCGCAGGGCATCATCGACATCGTGCCGAGTGCGGAGCTCTCCGACGCGCAAAATGTCGACGAGGGCAAGGGCGACCCCATCCGCTATCCGTATCACGACTACCTCTTCCGTGCCTTCGTCGAGGCGGATCGGAATCCGGAGGACATCCTCACACACTATGCGGACGATGACCTCGAGGCCTATATTGGCTGCGAAAAGGGACTCGTCAAGACCTACTTCCCCACGGCAGAGGACTTCATCGCCGACCTCGAACACTGGTGGGGCATCTATCGGGGCATGGCCGTCGCGAAGCGCATCCAGTCGCCGCCCCTCCTCTCCGTCAGCGGCCGCGCCTACGGCAGCGACTATCCCGAATCTCAGATTGGCGCATACGAGACCATCGCCTATCGCGCACTGAAAGAAAAATTACTTCACAAATAACACGAGAACCATCAATGCCCCTGCGAATTTTTGCAGGGGCATTTTCATGTTTCATAAAACAATTTTGCATTGAGAAATTTTCTCATTTACAAGATTCAATTTTTGTGCTATTCTCAATACAAATGAAAGGATGGTGCAAATATGCACGCAAAAAAATTATTTCCACGACTCCTGCTCACCCTCGCACTCGCCATGATGGCACTGGTCGCCGTCGGCTGCGGCGGAGGAAGCACAGGCGGCGACAAGGCAGCCGACACGAAGAAAAACCGTGACGGTCACAACCTCATTTTTGCAGGATATGACAAAGCAGCTCGCGGGCGACTATGTGAACATCGAGCTGATTATCCCCGCAGGTGAGGATCCGCATCTCTACGTCGCACAGCCCGCCGACCTTGAGAAGATCAAGAAAGCAGATCTCCTCCTCTACCACGGCCTGCACTTCGAGGGCAAGATGGCAGAGGTGCTTGAGAAGAAGGGCATCGCCGTGACAAAGAACTTCGCGGATGCAAACATCAACTACATGGAGGAGGACGGCAAGAAGATTGTCGATCCGCATTTCTGGTTTGATGTCGCACTCTACAAGCAGGCAACGGAGGAGGCGGCAGCGCAGCTCATCAAGCTGCTCCCCACGCATGAAAAGGAGATTCAGGAGAATCTGAAGAAGTATCTTGCAGACCTCGACGCGCTCGATGCCGAGATCACACAGAAGATCGCACAGATTCCCGAGGGGCAGCGCAATCTCGTCACGCCGCACGATGCGTTCAACTACTTCTCCCACCGCTACCACGTGAATGTCATCGCGCCGCAGGGGGTCAGCACGGACTCCGAGGTTGCGAATGCCGACATCGAGAAGACGGCAAACTACATTGTCGAGCACAAGGTCAAGGCGGTATTCGCCGAGAGTACGACGAACCCAGAGCGCATGAAGAAGCTGCAGGAGGTCTGCAGGACGAAGGGCTTCGATGTCGAGATTGTTGGCGGTGAGGGCAATGAGCTCTTCTCGGATTCTCTTGCACCCGAAGGCCAAAAGGGCGATACCTATATCACGATGTACCGCAGCAACATCGATCTGATTGTTTCGCACCTGAAATAAACATCGCTGGAAGGGACGCAGAATGGAAGGAACGAACAGCGTCATACATATCGAAGATCTCACAATGGCATACCGCGATACCCCCGTGCTCTGGGACATCGATCTCGACGTTCCGGAGTGCGTGCGCTGTGCGATCGCAGGGCCGAACGGCGCGGGCAAATCCACCCTGCTGAAGGGGATCCTCGGGCTCCTTAAGCCCGTCTCGGGTGCGGTGCTGCTCTGGGGAAAGCCGCTCTCTGCCGTGCACAAACAGATCGCCTATGTGCCGCAGCGCGGCTCGGTGCACTGGGACTTCCCAACGACGGTCTTCGATGTTGTGCTCATGGGACGCTATGCCCATCTGGGGCTCGTTCACCGCCCCGGCAAGGAGGATCGCGCGCTTGCGATGGAGGCACTCGACAAGATGAAGATGGCAGACTTCGCCGACCGTCAGATCTCGGAGCTCTCGGGGGGGGGCAGAAGCAGCGGGTCTTTATCGCGCGCGCACTCGCGCAGGACGCACAGCTCTACATCATGGATGAGCCGCTTGCGGGCGTTGATGAGACGACGGAACGCATCATCATGGACAAGTTTATGGATTTACAGAAAGAAAAGCGCACGGTCATCGCCGTCCACCACGATCTCAGCACGCTCGATGCCTATTTCGACTATCTCGTCGTGCTGAACCGCACGGTAAAGGCATCGGGCTATCTCGCAGGCATCGATAAGGAGGCGGCACTCGCGCGCGCCTACCGCGTGAAGGAGTGAGCGATGGACATTCTGACGAACTACACCTTTCAGATCGTCGCGCTCGGCAGCGTTCTCCTCGCCGTCGCCGCCGCCCCTGTCGGCGCATTCAGCGTCTACAAGGGGCAGAGCCTCATCGGCGATGCGATTGGGCACTCGACCTTCCCCGGCATCATCCTTGCCTACATGGCATTCGCGACACGCAGCCCCGTCATCCTCCTCGCGGGAGCAATTCTGGCAGGTGCGGCAAGCTACGCGCTCATCCAGCTCGCGCACAGGGACAAGCGTCTGGGGCTCGATGCAAATCTCGCAATCTTCCTCTCGGGCTTCTTCGGTCTTGGTATGGCACTCAAGAGTTTTATCCAAGGGAAATCCCGACTACGCGGGCGCGTCACAGGCGGGACTCGGGACGTACATCTTCGGACAGGCGGCGTACATGCTCGAGGCGGATGTCCTGCTGATCGCCGCCATCTCCGCCCTCGTGCTCACACTCCTGCTGCTCTTTTACAAGGAGCTGAAACTCTTCGTCTTTGACGCGGAGTATGCCGAGGTCGTCGGACTGCCCTGCCGCCTGCTGAACCTTCTCCTGCTCGTCATGACGATTGCCGTCATCGGCATCGGGATCAAGGCGGTCGGCGCAATCCTCATCAGCTCCTTCCTCATTATCCCCTGCGTTGCGGCAAATCAGTGGTCGAACAACTTTGCACGCGTGCTCCTGCTGAGCAGTCTCATCGGTGCGGTCTCCGCGCTCGTCGGAACGTACATCAGCACGCTCGAACAGGGAATGTCAACAGGACCGTCCATCATCCTTGTCGCCTCGCTGATTGCCTTTTTTTCGATTGTTTTCGGAACAAAGGGCATCCTCGGCAGCGTGTTGAAACGGAGGCGCACACATGGATGATGCACTGCTCGTACTCCTGCTGACGGCGGCAGCGTGCGCACCGCTCGGCGTATTCCTCATCCTGCGCCGTCTCTCCATGATGGCGGACGCAATTAGCCACACCGTTCTGCTCGGCATCGTGCTCGCTTTCTTCGTAACGCATGACCTCGGCTCGCCGTGGCTGCTCTTCGGTGCGGCGCTCATGGGTGTTGTCACGGTGTCCCTCGTCGAGCTGCTCGGCAAAACGCGCCTTGTCAAATACGACGATGCGATCGGTGTCATCTTTCCCCTGCTTTTTGCGCTCGCCGTCATTCTCATCAGCAAATATGCGGGGAATGCCCACCTCGATACCGACATGGTGCTCATGGGCGAAGTCATCTATGCAGGGCTGAACACGGTCGGGATCGGCGGCGTGGAGATTCCCGCTGCCGCGCTCAAGATGGGCGGGCTCGCCCTCCTGATTGCAGTGTTTATCACCGTGTTCTACAAGGAGCTCAAGGTCTCCGCGTTTGACGGCGAATACGCACGGCTCATCGGTGTACCGACGGGCATCCTCTTCTACGCCTTTATGTCGCTCACCTCGCTCACAACGGTCGCGGCATTCGACGCGGTCGGTGCGATTCTCGTCATCTCGTTTTTCATCGCCCCCGGTGCGGCGGCTCTGCTCTTTACAAAGCATCTGTCGCACACACTCCTTCTCGCACTCCTCGTCAGCATGGCAAACTCCGCGCTCGGCTACGCGCTTGCCGTGCATATGAACGCCTCGATTGCAGGCTGTGCGCGGTCATAAATATGCTTGTCTACCTGCTTGCCCTGCTCATGGGGCCGAAAGGGGCAGTCACGACTTACATCCGCCGCAAAAGAAGTATGCAGCAGATGCAGCGCGACCTCTTCCTGCTCCACATCGGCAGACACACGGCAGAACGCGTTGAGAGTGCAGAAAACCACGCGAACGAGATTGGCGACCATCTGAAATGGAGTGCGTCGAAGGTGCGCCGCGTCAGCCGCGAGCTGATCGATCAGCACCTCCTCCATCGCGCGGGCCGCTACTATCTGCTGACCGATACGGGGGCGGCGGCGTACAAGGCGCTCTGCGAACGATATTTCATCTAAGGAATCACTGATAAATTCAGCACCATCATCTTGACGCATCTTTTTTGCCCGTACTTCGGCGGAAAATCCTCCACAGAGCACCACTCTGCGTCCGGTTTTCCACCTTGTTCGGACGAAAAAATCTACGCCAATCTGACGGGCTTCATTTTATCAGTGATTCCCTAAGACAATGCCGCCGATATGACGAACCGCCGAAGACCATCCATACGCAAAAAGCGCAGGAAATCGCTTTCCTGCGCTTTCTAGTCCAACGGATGAAAGGAAACACGGATATCCACTCAGCACTGGCATCTTAGTACATCTCTTTGCCCGCACTTCGGCGGAAATCTAGTGCAGAACATCACTCCGCATTCGGTTTTCCTCCCTGTCGGACGAAACATTTACACCAATCTGAAGGACTGTTTTTATCCGTACTCCCTAAAAACGAGGGAGGAACGTTTTTCGTCTTTTACCGTATAAAATATCCTGCGCCCGACTCGAAGATCATTTGATTCATCTCACCGGGGACATTCATGCTGATGTTGTCCCCGATGCGCTCGGCGTGTGCCATGCGCCCGTAGATGCGTCCGTCGGGGCTCGTGATTCCCTCGATGGCGTTGACCGAGCCATTCGGATTGTACGGCTGATCGAGCGTCGGCTCGCCCTTCTCGTTCACATACTGCGTGGCGATCTGCCCGCGTACGCGCAGTGCCGCCACCGTGCGAGCATCCGCATAGAACCGCCCCTCGCCGTGCGATACTGCCAGTGTATGCGTATCGCCGACATCCACGCCCGAGAGCCACGGCGAGAGATTCGACGCGACGCGCACGCGCACGGTCTGCGAGACATGCCGCCCGATGTTGTTGTACGTCAGGGTCGGCGTATTTTCGTCAAGATCCGTGATCTCGCCATAGGGCAGGAGGCCGAGCTTCAGGAGTGCTTGGAAGCCGTTGCATATCCCGAGGATCAGACCGTCGTGATCGTGCAGGAGTCGATGCACTGCCTCGGCAATCTGCGGCGCACGGAACATCGCCGCGATGAACTTGCCCGTCCCATCAGGCTCGTCACCGCCGCTGAACCCGCCCGGCAGCATGAGGATCTGCGCGCGCTTGATTGCCTCCGCCATCGCCGTCACCGTCTCCTCGACCGCCTGCGGCGTGAGGTTGCGCACGACCATGATCTCAGGCTTCGCGCCGACGCGCTCCCACGCACGTGCCGAGTCGTACTCGCAGTTCGTCCCCGGGAACACGGGGATGCAGACACGCGGTTTTGCAATCTTGAGCGAGCGCCCCTTGCGCTTCCCCTTCGTATAGGGCGCAAAGGTCGGGCGATCGATCTGACGATGCGTATGCGGCACCGCCGTCGGGAAAATCTTTTCGAGCGGCTCAGTGTACGCCGCCTTGACATCGGCGAGCACAATGGTGTCGAGATCCGTGATGATGCTCGGCACGTCGCGCGTAACGCCGATCTCGACCGCACCCATGCCCGCGAGGTTTGCATTGAGGTCGAACGAGGACGCCACCTCGAGCAGAATCGTGCCATAGAGCGGCTTAAAGAGATCGTCCTGCGGAATATAGGTCGTAAACTTAAAGCCGAGGTTATTGCCGAGGCACATCTTCGAGAGTGCCGCCGCAACGCCGCCGCGGCCGACGCTCTGCGCGGAGAACACCTTCTGTCCGTGGATCAGCTCATGCACCTTTGCAAAGTTCTTGCGCAGACGCTCAAAGACGGGCAGATCCTGCATGTCACACGGAACGGGAATCATGATGACACGGTTGCCGGGGTATTTGAACTCCGGTGAGAGCACCTTATCCGCCGGCACGGTCGCCACCGCAAAGGCGACGAGCGTCGGCGGGACATTCAGCTGCTCGAACGTGCCGGACATCGAGTCCTTGCCGCCGATGGCAGGAATCCCGAGCTCATGCTGGGCGCGCAGCGCGCCGAGGAGCGCCGCAAAGGGCTTGCCCCACTTATTGGGATCCGTGCCAAGCCGCTCAAAGTACTCCTGCAGCGTCAGGCGCACCTGATCCGCCTGCCGCCGACAGCGACGATCTTCGCCACGGCCTCGATGACGGCATACGCTGCCCCGTGGAACGGGCTCCACGTTGAGAGGTCGGGATCAAAACCGAACGCCATCGCCGACGCCGTATTCGTTTCGCCGTAACGCACGGGGATCTTTGCAACCATCGCTTCCGACGGCGTGAGCTGGTATTTTCCGCCGAACGGCATGAGCACGGAGGCGGCGCCCACCGTCCCGTCGAACCGCTCGCCGAGCCCCTTCTGACTGCACACATTGAGGTCACGCAGATTCGCGAGCCACATGGTCTCAAGCGAGCGTCCTGCCTTGCGCACGAGCGGCGGAACCTGCTGCAGATACGGCGCCTGCTCATTCGGGGCTGCCACAGCAACGCGGACGTGCTGGCGCACGCCGTTCGTCGCGAGGAAGCTGCGCGCGATGCGCACGATGTCCTTGCCGCGCCACTGCATCACGAGACGCGGTTCCTTCGTCACCACGGCGACACGCGTCGCCTCGAGGTTCTCCGCATCCGCGTGCCGCAGGAACGCAGGCACATCCTGCGGAGCGAGCACGACCGCCATGCGCTCCTGCGACTCGGAGATCGCGAGCTCCGTACCGTCCAGCCCCTCATATTTCTTCGGAACGGCATCGAGGTCAATCGTCAACCCATCCGCGAGCTCACCGATGGCCACGGCGACACCACCTGCTCCGAAGTCGTTGCACCGCTTGATCAGGCAACTGACCTCAGGATTGCGGAACAGCCGCTGCAGCTTGCGCTCCGTCGGCGGGTTCCCCTTCTGCACCTCGGCGCCCGAGGTCGTCAGCGACTGCTCCGTATGCTGCTTCGATGAGCCGGTCGCACCGCCGATGCCGTCACGTCCCGTGCGTCCACCGAGCAGGATGATGACATCGCCGGGCACGGGACGCTCGCGCACGACCTGTGCGGCAGGCGCAGCCCCGATCACCGCGCCGATCTCCATGCGCTTGGCGAGATAGCCCTTGTGGTAGATCTCGCGCACCTGTCCCGTCGCTAGGCCGATCTGGTTGCCATACGAGCTGTACCCCTCAGCAGCACCAATCGTGATCTTCTTCTGCGGGAGCTTTCCGGGCAGCGTCTCCTCTATCGGCGTGCGCGGGTCGGCTGCTCCGGTCACACGCATCGCCTGATAGACATAGGAACGCCCCGAGAGTGGATCGCGAATCGCACCGCCAAGGCAGGTCGCCGCGCCGCCGAACGGCTCGATCTCCGTCGGATGATTGTGCGTCTCGTTCTTGAACATGAGGAGCCAGTCCTCATTCTTCCCGTTGACATCCACGGTAATATGGATGCTGCACGCGTTGATCTCCTCCGACACATCGAGATCGTCCAGCTTGCCCTCCGCACGCAGTGCCTTCATCCCGATCACGGCAAGATCCATCAGCGTCATATCGCGCTTTTTATCCGTGTAGAGCGCCTTGCGGTCGTCCGTGTACTTCTGGTACGTCTCCATGATCGGCAGGGAGAAAAAGCCATTCTCGATGGTCACTGCGTCGATCGCCGTGGTAAACGTCGTATGACGGCAGTGATCCGACCAGTACGTGTCGATGACGCGCAGCTCCGTGATCGTCGGCGCGCGGCGTTCCGTCGTGCGGAAGTACTCCTGCACAAAAGCGAGATCCTCCTCGCTCATGGCAAAGCCGTGGGCGGCGTGAAAACGTGCCAGTTCCTCGTGCGAAAGTGCGTTGAACTGCGTCAGCACCTCCACATCCCCCGGCATCGCAGGCTGCACCTCGAGCGTCGCCGGCGTAGCGAGCGACGCCTCGCGGCTCTCCACGCGGTTGATGAGATATGCCTTGATCTTTTCAACGATGAGGTCGCTGATCCTGCCGATGAGCACGATGACGCGTGCCGTGCGCACCGTGGGACGCTCCCCCTGCGTCACGAGCTGCACGCACTCCGCAGCAGCAGCCGCCGTCGGGTCGAACTGCCCCGGCAGCGGCTCGATGGCAAAGATCTTCGCATCGGCGAAAAAGGGCAGTGCATCCTCATAGACGGTGTCAACCGGTGGATCGGCAAAGACGATGTCGCGAACCTGCTCGAACTCCTCGTCGCTCAGTCCCTCCACATCGTAGCGCGTAATCATGCGTACCGCGCGCAGGTCGGTCAGACGCAACGTCTCCACAAGATCACTGCAAAGGCGTTGTGCCGGAACGTCAAAAAAGCCTTGACGCTTTTCGACGAAGATTCGCTTGACGGCCATAAGAATCTCCCTTCTTCCATGTGGTCTACACTTCTATTCTAACGAAATTCTGCACATTTTGCAATGACGGATTCATGCGGCAACCAGAAAATGGGCACTGCACGAAGTTTTTTGCTTCATGCAGTGCCCCAATATCGTCAATCTTTCTTATTCTACGGCGTTCAGCACGTAGAGACGCGAGTCGAAATCCGTCGTCAGGCCGTCCTCGGGATGCGGCTCCCCCGTCGTCCCGTCCGTCGTAATCAACCCGTAGTGCATCAGCTCGTCTCCGTAGCAGCGCGCACCGCTGCGGCTGTCCTCATAGAGCGTGTCCGGCAGCAGTCCCGCGAGACGCACGCGCGCAAAGCGGTCATTCACGCGGTTCAGCGTGCGGTACCATCCGATAATCGCCGTCTTTTGATCGCCGCTCACGCACATCCACGCCATAACATTGTGCTCGAAGGGACTCTGCAGGCGGTAGAATGTACCAAACTGGAAGATCTCACGGTATTCTTTCATAAATGCGATCTCGTCCTTTACCTCGGCGATCTCCTCTGCACTGAGCTTTCCTAGGTCAAGCTCGTAGCCGAATGTACCGAAGTATGCCGTGTTCGCGCGCGTGTGCAGCGGCGTCACGCGGTTCACCTGATGGTTCGGCACGACCGAGACGTGACTGCCCATACTGCTCAGCGGATAGCACATCGACGTACCGTACTGGATCTTCTGCCGCTCGACGGCATCCGAGTTGTCGCTCGTCCATGCCTGCGGCGCGTAGTAGAGCATCCCGGGGTCAAAGCGGCCGCCGCCCGACGCACAGGACTCGAAGAGCACGTGCGGGAACGCCGTCGTCAGCCGCTCATAGAGATCGTACAGTCCGAGAATATAGCGGTGGAACACCTCGCCTGCCGTGCGGCAGGCAGCGCGTGTGACCAGCACTCCGTAATGCTGCGGTTCATATCCCATTTCACGTAGGAGACCTTGCCGCTCGCGAGGATCGCCGCCATCTGCTCATAGATATTATCGACGACATCCTGACGGGAGAAATCGAGCACGCACTGGGAGCGTCCGAGTGACTTTCTCCGCCCCGGGACGGAGAGCACCCAGTCGGGATGTGCGCGGTAGAGATCAGAGTCCTCATTGACCATCTCGAGCTCGACCCAAATGCCAAACTTCATGCCGCGCGCCTCGATCTTCTCCGCGAGCCCGTCAATCCCGTTCGGCAGACGGTCGGGGTTGACCGTCCAGTCACCGAGCCCCGCATGATCCGACGTGCGCGCACCGAACCAGCCGTCATCGAGCACGAAAAGCTCCACGCCGCACTTCGCCGCCACATCCGCAATCGCGAGCAGCTTCTCCTCTGTAAAGTCGAAGTAGGTCGCCTCCCAGTTGTTGATGAGGATGGGGCGTACCTTGTCACGCCATGTGCCGCGTGCCAACCGCCGCTGATAGAGGCGGTGATATGTGCGGCTCATGCCGTTCAGCCCCTCGTCCGACCAGACGAGCACCGCCTCCGGCGTCTGGAACGTCTCGCCCGTGGCGAGGATCCAGTCAAAATCTGTGCTGTGAATGCCCGCCTGCAGACGCGTCACGCCGTGGTTGTCCACCTCGGCGAGCATCTCGAAATTGCCGCTGTAGACGAGGCTCACGGCGAGCACCTCGCCCTGCATCTCCGTCGTCTCGGGGCGCACGAGAGCGACGAAGGGATTGTACTGCCCCGAGGAGTGTCCGCGGCGGCTGCCAATCGCCGTAATGCCCGTGGCGAGCGGACGCCGCTCCACGTGGCGCTCGCGTGCCCATGCCCCCGTCAGCTCCAGCCACTCATAGTCCGTATCGGGCAAGTCAATCGAGAGACTCATCACCTTCTGCAGGTGCAGCATCTCCATCCCCGCATTGTGGCAGCGCATACTGCGCGCAATCGCGTTCCCCTCGGCAAAGATCGTGTAGAGCAGCTCGACGCACAGCCCCGTCGGCGCATCCTCCAGCGTGATGATGAGCGTCTTCGCCTCGCTTGGTGACTCCACATAGGTGGCGGGCAGTCCCGCGAGCTTCGGCTTGCCGTCCTCCACGCGCCAGTCCTTGAACTGCAGATCGAGAATGCGACTGCCGTTCTCCTGCAGCACATTCAGCGCAGGACGGCGAAAATCTGACGAGCCGTAGGTCGGCAGTTCCTGTCGGATCGCATCGAGCGAGTAGTCGCGGCTGTCCGCAAAGACACACGCCGTCATCCCGCGATGCGCACGCTCAAAGAGATGCTCGAAGCCCTCGCGGTCGCGGAGTGCCGCGCCGAAGTAGAGACTCCCCAGCCCGCCGTGCGGAAGTACCATGAAGATATAACTGATCGAATCATTGAAGAGATGAAAGACTTTGCCCTGCTCATGATAGATGATGTTCATGTATATCCCCCTTCGATTGTGTGATGAAATCGCTATGCAAGGCGAGCGAATCTCTGCACACCCGTATCTTTCTCCACGTGAAACCCCGTCGTCTCACGCTCCACCACGGTGTTTGCGCGTACGATATTCTCCGCCGTCCCTTCCTCGATCCGCTTCCGCATGAGGCGTGCCGCCTCCCGCCCAAGATCGCCCATGTGCTGGTCGATGGTCGTGAGCTGCGGTGCCGTGTACTTGCTGAGCGCCGTGTTGTCATAGCCGATCACCGAGATGTCCTGCGGAACACGTCGCCCCATGCGCTGACATGCGTTGACCGCCCCCATCGCCATGAGGTCGTTGCAGCAGAAAATCGCTGTTGGTGCAAATCAAGCATCCGATCCATGAGGATGAACATGGTGTTCTCGACCGTCTCAATGCGATTGCCGTCGCCGATGCTGACGATATCCTCCGCATGGAACAGCCCTCGCTCCTGCATGACGGCACGGTAGACTTCCTCTTTCACACGATAGGAATCGCTGTTCTCACCTCGAACAAAGAGAATGCGCTCGTGCCCGTAGCGAAATAGATGCTCGAGTGCCGCACGGGCTCCGCCGCGCTGATCGCTCGTCACATGCGATATGCCCGGAATTTCCCGCGCGCTGTTGATAAAGACCATGGGAAGCCGCGCCGCCGTCGTCTCGTAGAACTCCGTCGTCGCCGTCTCCGTGTTCGGGCTGACGACGATCACCCCCGAGACATTGCGCGTCATGAAGTCCCGCACGCACGCCTCCTCGCGCTGAGGATCATTCTGTGCACAGGCAAGCAGCAGCGAGTAGGAACTCTGCCGCAGATGCTCCTCCACCCCGTCCAGCACCTCGGCAAAGAACATATTATCGAAGCCCGGTACGACGACGCCGATGCTTGAGGAACGCTGCGTGTTCAGCTCACGCGCCTGAAGGTTCGGCACGTATTCCAGCTTTGCAATCGCGCGTTCCACCTTCTCGCGCGTCTTCTCGCGCACGGGATAGCTGCCATTCACCACGCGGGAGACCGTTGCCACCGAGACGCCCGCCTCCCGTGCCACATCGATAATCGTCGCCTTCATTCCATTCCTCCCGGTGTATCTCCGATCATCATGCTGTTCTGAATTCTGCTCCTATCGCGATGCGAAGATGCACACATGCAGCATGACAGGGCTACACCTGCTCCACGCTCTCAATCCAGCGATCAAACGCCGCCATTCCCTCGGGCGTCCGCTTAAAGACGCCCGCGTGAACGAGCACCTCGAGGAACACCGCACCGATCTCATCGCGCAGAATCCCATCCACATTCTCCGCCGTCACCGACGGATGTGCCGCGCGCACCTTGCGGTACCAGTCCGCATGCTTTGCGATATCCGCCCTGTCCGCAATATCCGCCGTCCCTGCGAGCAGCGCCGTGCGCACCGCATCCATCTCATCGCGCAGGCGTGCGGGCAGAATGGCGAGCCCGAGCACCTCAATGAGGCCGATGTTCTCCTTCTTGATGTGATGCACCTCGGCGTGCGGGTGAAAGAGCCCGAGCGGATGCTCTGCCGTCGTCCGATTGTTGCGGAACACGAGATCGAACTCAAAGTCCTCGCCGCGCCGCCGCGCAATCGGGGTAATCGTATTGTGCGGCGTGCCGTCCGTCTCCGCGAGGATCTCCACCGACGCATCACTGTAGACGCGCCATGCCGAGAGAATCTTCTCCGCGAGGTCGATGAGCGCATCCGCATCCGGTGAGGTGAGCCGCAGGGTCGACATCGGCCACTTGACGCGTCCCGCACGCACCGTCGGATAGTTCTTGAACGCGTACTCCTTCTCCGTCGCCGCACGCTCCATCGCGAACGTATAGCGTCCGCCCTGATAGTGATCGTGCGAGAGAATTGAGCCGCCCACAATCGGCAGATCGGCATTTGAGCCGGCAAAGTAATGCGGGAACAGCCGTAAGAAACACGCCAGATTCTCAAATGTATGGCGTGAAATCTGCATCGGCACATGATCGCCGTTCAGGATGATGCAGTGCTCGTTGTAGTAGGTATAGGGCGAGTACTGGAGAAACCACGGTGCTCCGCACAGATCGAGCGGAATGAGGCGGTGCGTCTCGCGCGCGGGATGGTTCGCCCGTCCTGCATAGCCCTCGTTCTCACGGCAGAGCAGACATTTCGGATAGGAGGACGCCTTCGCGAGTTTCGCCTTTGCGATGTCGCGCGGATCCTTCTCGGGCTTCGAGAGGTTGATCGTCACATCGAGATCACCGTACTCCGTCGCCGTCTTCCACGCGATATTCCGATCAATGCGCGTCTTGCGGATGTAGTTCGATGCAATGCTCAGACGGTAGTACCAGTCCGTTGCCTCCTGCGGCGATGCCGCATAATGCGCGCGGAACTCCCGCACGACCTCCGAGGGACGCGGCATCACACAGTCCATGATGCGCGTATCGAACAGGTCGCGCTCGTTCACCGTGTTTTCGATCAAGCCACGCGCTGCCGCATCGTCAAGCATCTCCTCGAGCACGGGCGTCGCCGTCTCGAGCGTCTCATCGACGGCGTGCGGCACATACTCCTCCACACCGAGCACGTCGATCAGACGGTTCGCGGCGTACACCTCGTCGGCAGGGGCGATCAGCCCCTTTTGCTGCGCAAAATGCAGAGGCGGCTGATGCTGCGCTGTATGTCACTCATGACAGTCCTCCCTCAGTCCCCATAGCCGTTCGGATGCTTCTCGTGCCACGTCCACGCCGTGCCGATGACCTGCTCCACGTCCGTAAACTGCGGATTCCAGCCGAGCACCGTACGTGCCTTCTCGCTCGATGCGATCAGCTGTGCCGGATCGCCCGCACGGCGTGCACCGATCTCCACCTTGATCGAGCGTCCCGTCGCCTTCTGCGCGGCGGCGATCATTTCCTTGACCGAGAACCCCTGCCCGTTGCCGAGGTTGAAGATATTGCTTCTCGCCGCCCTGCCGCAGATAGTCCAGCGCACGCACATGTGCATCCGCGAGATCGACCACGTGGATGTAGTCACGCAGGCACGTTCCGTCGGGCGTCGGATAGTCCTCGCCAAAGACCGTGATATGGTCGCGTTTTCCGAGCGGTACCTGCAGGATCAGGGGGATGAGATGCGTCTCCGTCGCGTGATCCTCGCCGATCGAGCCGTCGGGGAGCGCCCCCGCCGCATTGAAGTAGCGCAGGGAGACATAGCGCACACCGTTCGCGCGGCTGACCCACTTCATCATCTTCTCCATCGTGAGCTTTGTCTCTCCGTACGGATTCGTCGGATGCGTCTCGTCGTCCTCGTGAATGGGAACGCGCTTCGGCTCGCCGTAGACTGCAGCCGTCGAGGAGAAGACGATCTTGTCGATGCCATGGCGCACCATCGCCTCGAGGAGCACCTGCATCCCGTAGACATTGTTGTTGAAATAGAGCAGGGGCTTTTCGACACTCTCCCCCACGAGGGAGTTCGCCGCAAAATGGATGACCGCCTCGATCTTATTCTCCGTGAAAATCTTATCGAGCACCGCCGCATCGCGAATATCGCCCTCATAGAACGTGGCCGCAGGGTTCAGCGCCCCACGGTGTCCCGTCTGGAGATTGTCCACGATCACGACCTGCTCGCCCTTTTCCACCAGTGCATGAACGGCATGAGAGCCGATGTATCCTGCGCCGCCGCAGACCAAATAGCCATGTATATCTTTCCCCTTTCTCTTATGAGAGACGGCGTGCGCCGTCCGCAATATTTGCCACGTAGAAGCTCGGCGCATAGCCGATCTTTGCCGTATAGGCATCGCCCACATTCTTCTCAAATGCGGGAATCGCCGCGTCGCGCACGATGCTGACCGTACATCCTGCAAATCCGCCGCCCGTCATGCGCGAGCCGAGGACACCGTCCTGCTGCCATGCGAGCTCTGCAAGTGTATCGAGCTCAGGGCCCGTCACCTCGTAGTCGTCACGCAGGGAGACGTGGGACGCATTCATCAGTTCACCGAAACGCTTCACATCGTTCGCCTCGAGTGCCTTTACCGCCTCCAGTGTGCGGTTGTTTTCGTAGACGGCATGGCGTGCGCGCCGACGCTCGACGGGATCGGGGATTGCCGATGCGATGGCATCGAACTCCGCATTCGTCAGCTCGCCGAGAGCCTTGATCGGCTTTACCTTTTGCAGGGCTTTCAGCGCCGACTCGCACTGGGCGCGCCGCTCATTGTACGCCGAGGTGACAAGGCTGTGCGTCTTGTTCGTATTCGTGATGACGATGCTGCAGCCGTCGAGCGCCAGCTTGCTGTACCGATAGGAAAGCGTGTTGCAGTCGAGGAGGATCGCACAGTCCTTTTTCCCCATACCGACGGCGAACTGATCCATGATGCCGCAGTTCATACCGACGAATTCATTCTCCGCCTTCTGCGAGAACTTCACCAGTTCCACCATATCAATGCCGAGGTTCAGCTCATCGTTCAGGATGACCGCCATCAGCACCTCGATGGAGGCCGAGGAGGAAAGCCCTGCGCCGTTCGGCAGCGTGCCATAGAGGACAATGTCAAAGCCGTGCGCCGCCCGATGCCCCGCATCCTCCATCACGCGCACAACGCCGATGGGATAGTTCGCCCAGCCGTAGGCATCGCTCTTCACCGCGCCGTGCATGGGGAACTGCACCACGCCCTGCTCCGGCAGATTCATCGAGTAGAGCCGCGAGATGCCGTCCGTGCGCGGTGCGACGAGCGCATACGTCCCGAGGGAGATCGCACAGGGGAAGACGTGCCCGCCGTTGTAGTCCGTGTGCTCCCCGATGAGATTCACGCGTCCCGGCGAAAAATACGCATGCGTCTGTGCCGCACCGAATTTCTCCCGAAAGACTTCCTGCATTTCGTCCAATATCTTCATATCAGCGCCCTCCATTTATTATCATTTCGCCAAAGGTTGTTAGATTCCCTGCATCGTAAAGCGCAGATGCCGCGCCGCATTCGGATGCGTATACTCCGTGAGGACAGGAGCGCCCCAGCTGTCGTCGCCGCCGACGCCGCACATCCCCGCCGATGCACGCAGGTAGGTGTGCGCGCTGCGCGGCAGATCGTATGCGTGACGCGCATTCTCAAGCTCGTGCGGGCTATAGGGCAGTGCCGACGCCTCCATGGGCGCTGCCCCCGTGAGGCGCAGCCCGTGTCCACTGCGGTCGCGCAGTTCGATCCAGCGCACACCGCCGTGATTGCCCGTTTCCTGCGGGCGCAGATACGGCTCGACCTCCTCTGCCGCCGTGCTCTCGTAGATGCCGAGACGCGCACCGCGATGGCGGTCGGCGTAGTTCTCCTTCGGGCCATAGCCGTAGTAGCGGATGCGGTCATAGTCCGCCGCGAGCGTAAAGAGCATCGCAAAATCCGGCATTGCGGGCATCCCGTCCGTCGGCTCGTAGTCCAGTGCGACATCCACCGCGCCCGCAGCGTCCACCGTATACGTGACCGTGCAGTGGGCGGCGGGGTGTGTCGCGAGCACATAGGTAAAGCGCACGGTGACGCGCGCGGCACGTCGCTCCCCTGTTCCTGCCTTTCCGAAATAGCCGTCAATGACAGTGAGCGGCGCATCGTCGGCGCTCCACGCGATCTGCGTGCAGCGGCGGTAGAGACTCGCGAGCTTCCACTGCGCGGTATCCGCCGGCGCATGACAGCCGTAGTCGTTGTCCGTCGGCGCACGCCAGAAACTCGGCTGCGGCATCTCCTCGATCAGCTCGCGCCCGCCATAGCGGTAGGAAACGAGATTTCCCTGCGCACTCGAGAACATGAGGGAAAAGCCCGTCCCCTGCACGCCGAGGTTGATGTCGCTCACGACGATGCGCAGATCTCCGCAGGCGGCAAGCGGCACGCAGCATGGTGCGGCATCACAGCGCCCGAGAACATCAAAGAGGCGCGTCGCCGCTCCTGCGGGCGGTACGACGACCGCCTGTCCAAAGGCAATCTCATAGCCGGCAGGTGCCCACGGTTCCTCATCCTTCAGGCAGAGCGACGCCGTCAGCACATACTCCCCCCGCGCCGAGATACGGCATCTTGTAGATTGCCGTATCAATGAACTTCGTCTCTCCGGGCGCCACAGAATGTCCCAACTGCCGCGTCTTCCAGACCTTTCGCCCGTCGAGGAGGAGCGTCATCCGCAGCTCATAGTCATCCGCATCGGAGAATAGGCTCTTGTTCTCGATCTCCACTCCGTTCCATGCAGGGCGCAGGGTGAAGTCCTGATAGTTATACTTCACCTCCTGCAGCTTCGCCGTCGCTCGACGGTCGGCAAAGAAAATGCCGTTGCCGCTGAAATTGTAGTCCGACGGGCGGTCGCCAAAGTCGCCGCCGTAGAGGAATACCTCCTCCCCATCGCGTCCGCGCCGACGGATCGCCTGATCGCCGAAGTCCCAGATAAAGCCGCCCTGATAGAGCGGCTCGCGCTCTGCCAGCTCCGTGTACTTGTGCATGCCGCCGCAGCTGTTGCCCATCGCATGCGTGTACTCACACGCGATAAAGGGCTTGTCCCGATGCTCCTTCAGAAAGGCCTCGATGTCCGCCGCCTTCGTATACATCTGGCTCTCCATATCGCTCGACATCGGATAGCTGCGATCCCAGAAAATCCCCTCGTAGTGCACGAGACGCGTGGGGTCAGCACGGCGGAAGTACGCGCTCATCTCGTAGATATTGCGCCCGCCGCAGGACTCATTGCCGCACGACCAGATCAGGATGCACGGATGGTTCTTGTCGCGCTCGTACATCGACTGTGCACGGTCGAGCACGGCGGGCAGCCACTCCGCATGATCGCCCGGCAGACTGTTCGCATCCTTTTCACACGCGCCGTTCCTCATCCACGAGCCATGCGTCTCGAGATTTGTCTCGTCGATCACATAGAAACCGTAAATATCCGCGAGCTCATAGAGGCGGCTGCTGTTCGGGTAATGTGACGTGCGGATCGCGTTGACATTGGCACGTTTCAGCGCGATGAGATCCTGCTCAAAGAGCGCAGGATCCATCGCCCGCCCATGGTCGCAGTCGAACTCGTGACGGTTGACGCCCTTGAACACAATGCGCTTCCCGCTCAGCTGCATCAGTCCGTCGCGCAGGCAGAACGCACGGAAGCCAACGCGTATGCGTACGACCTCCTGCAGGCTGCCCGCCGCGTCGCGCACACGAATCAGAAGATGATAGAGGAAAGGATACTCTGCGCTCCACAGGTGCACAGCGAAGGCATCCCCCGAAATCGTATGCGTCTTTGCGGAGATGCTCGCCTCATCCTCCCATATACAGTCCCCATCCTCGTCGCAGAGCAGGATCTCGATCTTCTTCTCTGCCGCATCGCCGAACGTGAGGTGCACATCGAGCTGTCCGTCCGTGTATCCGTCCCGTTCCATCGGCATTGCACGGACAGCGACATCCTCGATGTGGTGCTGCGGCTTTGTATAGAGCGTGACATCACGGTAGATCCCCGAGAACCGCCAGAAGTCCTGATCCTCCAGCCAGCTCGCGCTCGCGTAGCGAAACACCATCGCCGCCAGCTTATTTTCGCCTGACACGAGATACGGCGTCAGATCGAAGTCCGACGGCGTGCAGCTGTCCTCGCTGTAGCCGACAAAATGACCGTTGAGGTAAAGGGCGAGTGCTGCATCGACGCCGGCAAAGGAGATGAACACATTTCCCCAGCCCTCGGGTACGGCGAAGTACTTCACATAGCAGCCGACGGGGTTCTCCCGCGTCGGAATCTCCCCCGGCACAATGCTCTCGTGCCCGTCCCACGGATACGTCGTATTCGTATAGTGCGGGACGCCATGCCCCTCCATCTGGATGTGCGCGGGCACATGGATCGTCTCCCAGTCATGGCAGTCGTAGTCCGCTGCCGTAAAGCCCTGCGGGATGGCGTCGATGTTCCGCGCATAGGCGAACTGCCAGACACCGCCAAGCGTACGCTCAAAGGACGATATGCCGCGCGCGAGCTCTATCTCATCGCGATAAAAACGATGATCGCTGTGGGCGGGCAAGCGGTTCTCCGCGAAATAACGCGGGTCGCTCAGTTTGCTGAAATCAAAGCTCATCAGAAACCTCCATTTGGCAAAGAAAGCGGCCGCAAACGACCGCTTCCCATCCTGTTACTGATTCATCTCATGCCACTTGTCTTCCAGTTCCTCGACAATGCGTGCGTGCTCCGCCTCCGTCAGCGTCACCTTTCGCGCGGTAGATGACCGTACCGATCAGGATGAGTGCAAAGGGAGCCGCAAACATCACGAGTTTGAAATTGAAAAGGTTCTCCGGCGTAATCGTCGCCGCCGTTGCGCCGCTCGTCATGCCGACCCAGATCGCCGTGATGCCGATGAGGCCGCCCGTGACGGCACCCGCGAGTTTATCCACCAGCGGGCGCACGCAGAGGACAAGTGCCTCATCACGATGTCCGAGCTTCAGCTGACCGTATTCCACCGTATCCGTGATCGTCATGAGCACGACGAGGAAGATCAGCGGCTGCGGGAGGGCGAAGAGGCCGGCCGCAAAGAGCGTCATGATGACACTCGTCCCCGCAAGCGCATAGAGGATGATGCCGACCAGCATCACCGAAACCGAGCCGAAGAAAAGCCGCCGGCGGCTGAACTTCATCGTGAGCGTCGGGAAGAGCGCCACGGCGAGCAGGCCGATGATAACATTGATCACGCCGAGGAACGAGAACTGCTTCGCGTCGCCGAGCACATAGATGAAGTAATAGAGGTTAAAATTGTTGACGAGGTTCTGCCCGAGGCCAAACACGAGATAGGCTATCGCCACCCAAAGGAGCTGATCGTTCTTCAGCAGGATGGAGAACACGTCCTTGAACGACGTCTCCGTCTTGTTCTCGCGCAGAGCAGAGGTCTCCTCCTTCGTCCCGAGGCCGAGGATCACCGCGCCGAGCGTCGCAATGCCGCCGCCGATCACGGCAAAGGCGAACCAGCCCGTCCCGTCGCCTGCACCGCCATTTTCATTCAGCGAGAAGTAGAGGACGACAGGCATGACAATCGCCGTAATCATCTGCGCACCGAACACCGAGCCGATACGTGCATACGTCGCCGTGATCTCGCGCTCATGCGAGTCGAACGAGAGCGCGGGGATCATCGACCAGATCGCAACATCCTTTGCCGAGTAGAACACATCCATGATGAGATAGATGAGGGCAAAGAGCACGAGGTAGAGCATCGGGTTCGACACCGTCAGGCCGCCCATGTCCGTGAAGAGAATCGCGAGCGAGATCGCCGCAACGAATGCACCGACGAGCACCCACGGCTTGAACTTGCCCCAGCGCGTCTTGGTCTTATCAATCGTATTGCCGATAAAGGGATCGATGAACAGCTCGGCAATACGCAGGACGAGGATGATCGTCGTCACAAAGCCGATCATATAGGCATCGTGCTCATGGTTGTCGGAGTGGAACAGATTGCTCGTGACGAAAATCATGAAGTACGTCGCCAGCATCATGTAGAACACATCGTGCCCGAACGTACCGCAGGCGTAGGCGATGCGCGACCAGAACTTGCTCTTCGGAGATGCCATAAGAGTTCCTCCTTACCCCTTTACCGCATGCATATAGGCGATGATGCCGTCCGCGATCTGCGCAAGCGGTGCACGCCCCGTCTTGACCACGAGATCGTAGTTTATGCTGTCGCCCCACTTGCGCCCCGTGTAGTAGTCATAGTAACGCGCGCGCTTCTCGTTTTCGCGGTTCAGCTCCTTCAGCGACTTCCCCCTCGTAGGCCGTCCGTCCGCGCTCCTCACGGAACTCATCATCTGCGCAGACGAAGATCGAAAAAACATCGTCGCGCTTGCGCAGTGCATAGTCCGCACAGCGGCCGAGGAAGATGCACGGGCCGTCGTCTGCGAGCTTGCGCACGACATTCGACTCTGCCATGAACATCCCTTGGCTCGACTCCCCCATCGCCATGCCAAAGGAATGAAACGGAATGAAGCGCGACGAGAGCGGTTTCACCGTATTCTCGAGCTCCAAGAGATCCTTCTCGCTCAGATCATTGATCCCGAGCTTTGCCGCCGCGAGATGCACGATCTGGCGATCGTAGAGATGAACGCCCAGTTTCTCCGCGAGAATCTCAGCGAGCTCACGGCCGCCGCAGCCATACTGACGGCCGACCGTGATGATGTACTTTTTCTCCTCCATGCAATTCCCTCCTTCAAATGGATGCAGCATCGTTATGCGCGCGATGTCGCTCCTTCCAAAACCGCTATGGTAAACGTTTACATTTACGGTTTTTATTATACGATATGTTTTTCAAAAATGCAAACGTTTTCTTTTCGAAATTACGAAAAATGATTACGTTTCCACACAAAAAATAACGGGGCTGCTGCATATTCGTGCAGCAGCCCCGCTGTTTATGTGATGCTGTGTATTATCCGACCGCCGTTGCGAGGGCGATCTCAATCATGTCGTTAAATGTCGTTTGACGCTCCTCCGCCGTGCACTTCTCGCCCGTCAGCAGATGATCGCTCACGGTAAAGAGCGCGAGTGCCTGCCGCCCGTACTTCGCCGCGAGCGTATAGAGCGCCGCTGCCTCCATCTCCACGGCAAGCACGCCGTAGGTGCGGAGCTTGTCGTTGTCGATCTCCTCGTCGTAGAAGCGGTCAACGGAGATCACGTTGCCGACGCGCACAGGGAGATCCATGCGCTTTGCATTCTCCACGGCGGCAGAGAGGAGCTCGTAGTCCGCAAGCGGCGCATAGTTGATCGAGCCGCCGAAGATGCTGCGGATCATGCCCGAGTCCGTCGTTGCGCCCTGTGCGATGAACACGTCGCGCAGCTTGACCTTCTCATGCATCCCGCCGCACGTGCCGACGCGGATGAGCTTCTGCACGCCGTAGTAGTCCATCAGCTCGTTCACATAGATCGAGATCGACGGCATCCCCATGCCCGTCCCCTGCACGGAGACAGGTACGCCATGATACATCCCCGTATAGCCGAGGATGTTGCGGATGGAGGTGTACTCCTTCGCCCCATCGAGAAAATTCTCCGCGATGTACTTCGCACGCAGCGGATCCCCCGGCAGCAGGATGCGCTCCGCAATCTCTCCCTTTTCGGCAGCAATATGCAGTGAACTCATTGTCGTTCTCCTTCCTTAGGGAATCACTGATAAAATGAGGTCTGCCAGATTGGCGTAGATTTTTTCGTCCGAACAAGGTGGAAAACCGGACGCAGAGTGGTGCTCTGTGGAGGATTTTCCGCCGAAGTGCGGGCAAAAAAGATGCGCTGGGAAGTACTGATAAAATAAAGTCCGTCGAATTGGTGCAGATTTTTTGTCCTGTCAAGGAGACAAACCGGACGCATAGCAGAGGCTATGTGGAGGATTTGTCGACACAGACAGGGCGAAAAAGATATACTAAGACGGCGGTGCTGAGTTTATCAGTACTTCCCTAAGATGGTTGTTCTGAATTTATCAGTGCTTCCTTAGTCCTCATCATCTGCGGCAAGCTGTGCCTCCTCCTTGATCTTTGGATCAACGCGCGCATGCAGATTCGCCGACCTTGCGAGCATACGTCAAATCTCCTCACATCATACGGTATACTGTTTTCATTATATGATGATGTCGGGGCAAACGCAATAAACGGAACGCAAAAAGTCTCGAACACCACAGGAATCGGTGTCCGAGACTCTTACATACACTCAGCGAATGTGCATCCGCTGTGCCTGCTCGCGCAGGCGCGCGATGCGTTCCGCCGTCGCGGGATGCGTCGAGAACAGGCTCTTGAACGAGAAGTCATGTCCCGCGAACGGGTTGATGATGCACATGTGTGCCGTCTCCGGCGTCGCCTCCGGGAGCGGTGCGCCGTGCACGGCATAGTACTCGATCTTTTCGAGTGCCGCTGCGAGGTAGTTCGGGTTGCCGCAGATCTCCGCGCCGCCCTCATCCGCACTGTACTCGCGCGAGCGCGAGATCGCCATCTGGATGAGTGCCGCCGCAATCGGGGCGATGATCGCTGTTGCGATCATTCCGATGATGCCGCCGCGGTCGTCGTCGCTCGAGCGTCCCGCGCCGAAGATCGCCGCAAACTGGGCAATGTTTGCCGCGTATGATATGACGGTCGCCATCGTCGCGGCAATGGTCGAGATGAGGATGTCACGATGCTTGACGTGCGCCAGCTCATGCCCGAGCACGCCCGAGATCTCGTTGTAGTCGAGGACGCGCATCAGCCCCGTCGTAACGGCAACGGCTGCATGGGACGGATTGCGCCCCGTTGCAAATGCGTTCGGCGCATCCTCGTTGATGATGTAGACGCGCGGCATCGGAAGTCCCGCATTTCCTGCGAGTTTCTCAACCAGTCCATAGAGCTCCGGTGCACTCGAACGGTCGATCTCCTGTGCATTATACATGCGCAGCACCATGCTGTCGGAGAACCAGTACGAGAAGAAGTTCATACCAACCGCGATGATGAGCATGATGGTCATGCCTGTATGTCCGCCGAATACGCCGCCAAGAGCGACCATCAGCGCCATCAGGAGTGCCATGAGCATTGTTGTTTTCAGTGTGTTCATAGCTTCATTTCTCCTTTGTCTGTCAAATCTTTGTCCTTTTGACTATATCATACAGGGCATTTATGGAAAAAGGCTGAAATCTTCGCAGGGAATCGCTGATAAAGGATACGCCAAACCAGCCGCCCTCATTTTATCAGCGATTTCTTAAATTGCATCGAAATTGACCAATTTTGCATCAAAGATGCCATCGACGGCGAGCACGCGCGCGAGCACATCATCGGAGATGTCGTGGTCGATGGTGAGCACCATGATGTTCATCCCCTTGCGGTCGGACTTACCCACTGCATGGAGGAGATGTTGATGCCGGCCTCGCCCATGATCGAGCCAATCGTTCCGATGACACCGGGGCGATTGATGTGCGGGCAGATAAGGATGCGTGCATGCGGGTCGACGTCGACGCGGAAGCGGTTGATGCGGACGATGCGTCCCTCCTCGCCGAAGAGCGCTCCCTGCACCTCGGAGGTGCCGCCCGACGCCGTTACGCGTACGGTGATGAGCGTCGAGTAGTGCGACGTCTCCTTCTCACGAATCTCAGAGATCTTGATGCCGCGCGACTTTGCCACACTCGGCGCGTTGACGTAGTTGATCTCGCTTTCGAGGATGGGATTGAGCATCCCCTTGAGAATGGCGGTCGTGAGGAAGCTCGTATTGACCTCGGTGATCTCGCCGTTGTAGACGACCTCGACCTGCGAGATGGGGCCCTCGGCGAGGGAGCACGCCGTACAGCCGAGCTGCTCGGCGAGCGCGATGTAGGGGCGGATCACGCGCATGACTTCCTTGGAGACCGGTGCCATGTTGACCGCCGCGAGCACCGGCTCACCGCGCAGGGCGGCACGGATGCCCTGCGCCACGTCCACCGATACGCCGATCTGCGCCTCCACCGTGGACGCACCGAGATGCGGTGTGAGGACGATGCCGGGCACATTGCGCAGGGGGCTGTCCTCCGCGAGTGGCTCGCTCTCAAAGACGTCGATCGCCGCCCCCGCGACGATCCCCCTCGCGCACGGCCTCAGCGAGATCGTGCTCGTGGATGATGCCGCCGCGCGCGCAGTTTACGAGGCGAACGCCCTGCTTCATCCGCCGCATCTGTGCCATGGAGATCATGCCGCGCGTCTCCTTCGTGAGCGGCATGTGCACCGTGATGAAGTCCGCCTGCGCGATGATGTCGTCGAGCGACCCGACGGTCACGCCGAGTGCCTTTGCCCGCTCCTCGTTGATGTATGGGTCATAGGCGATCACATTCATGTCGAAGGCGAGGGCGCGCTTCGCGACGCCGCCGCCGATACGCCCCATGCCGATGACGCCGAGCGTCTTGCCGCGCAGCTCAACGCCGACGTATGCCTTGCGGTTCCACTGCCCCGCGTGCATGGTCGCGTCTGCCGTCGGGATGTTGCGCGCCATGGCGAGCATCATCGCGACCGTGTGCTCCGTCGCGGCGATCGTATTTCCGCCCGGCGAGTTGATGACGATGATGCCGCGCTCCGTTGCTGCCTTTACGTCAATGTTGTCCACACCGACGCCGGCGCGCCCAATGATCTTCAGTTTCCCCGCACGTTCCAAGACATCCGCCGTTACCTTCGACGCCGAGCGCACCATCAGCGCGTCATAGTCTCCGATCACGTCCAGCAGTTCCTCATGCGAGATCTTATCACGCACATCGACCTCATAGTCCGTCAAGAGGCCGATACCCTCAGGCGAAATCCCGTCCGCAGCCAAAATCTTCATCTGTATGCCCTCCCCATGGCGATATAGCACCTACCATACATAATAACGTCCCTATTATAGACAAAAGAAGAAAACAGGTCAAATCTTTCCGGCGGTCGACCCAGACCTATCACATTATTTTGAGAAAAATTATCAAAGAGTATGGAATATTTTCATTACTCGTTGACAATGTTCGATGCATGACGATATACTAATTTTCATCTGGTAAGACAGGCAAACCTTCTATGATATTTCTGGTGGAAAGAGGCACACATGACATTATCCGATCTCGTGCGCCGCTGCGCACAGGTTATCCCCGTCTTCTTCGGCATCACCGTGCTCTCCTTCACGCTAATTCACCTCGCGCCGAGCGACCCCGTCAGCGTGCGTCTCTCGCTGGGCGGCATCGCTGTCGATCCCGTGACGGCAGCACAGATGCGTACGGAGATGGGGCTCGACCGCCCACTGCCCATCCAGTACGGCGACTGGCTCATGCGTTTCCTCCACGGAGACATGGGGACATCCTACCGCAGTGACCGCCCCGTCGCCGCTATGCTCCTGCAGGCGCTGCCCTACACGCTCGCCATAGCGGCCAGTGCGATGCTGCTCACTCTCCTCATCTCCCTGCCGCTCGGCATTGCCATTGCAGCATATCGAAACAGTGTGCTGGACTGCACCGTCCGTTTCCTCACCTTTATCGGAAATGCGGTGCCGAGCTTCATCGTCGGCATTCTCCTCATGTTTCTGTTCTCCTATCAGCTCGGATGGATCCCTGTGCTCGCCGGCAATTCCCCCGTCGGCATGGTGCTGCCGACGGCGGCACTCGCACTCATCATGTCGGCGCGTTACATTCGGCAGATCCGCGCGGCGACCCTCGACGAGCTCGCCAAAGGACTACATCATCGGCCTGCGTGCGCGGGGGATCACCGAACGCCGCATTCTATTTGGAAATGTCCTGAAAAATATCATGGTCATCGTCATCACACTGACCGCCATCTCCGTCGGCTCTCTGCTCGGCGGCGTGGTCATCATCGAGACACTCTTCAGCCGTCCCGGCGTCGGCAGTCTCCTCATGACGGCGATCAACAGCCGCGACTACCCCGTCATTCAGGCGGCTGTCGTCTGGATGGTCCTCGCCTACTTCGTCGTCAACCTGCTCGCCGATCTCTCCTATCGCCGATTCAACCCGAGGGTCAGAGGATGCTGAGGAAGGCAGCACGTGCCGTGCATCACATGCCTCCTCTCCTGCGCCTTTTCGCAGGAGCATCGGCACTCATCCTTGTCGTCAGTCTTTCGCGGCACAGCTCGCGCCATACGATCCGTACGCCACCGATCCGCAGCTGATCCTGCAGCCGCCGTCCGCTGCCCATCCCTGTGGAACGGACAACTACGGCAGAGATCTTCTCTCGCGCATCCTCTTCGGCGCAAGGACATCCATCTGTGCCGCCCTGCTCATCATCCTCGTCGCAGCCACGGGCGGCAGTCTCATCGGGCTCCTCGCAGGGTTCTTCCGCGGGCGCACGGATGCCCTGCTCATGCGCATCGTGGATATCGTGCAGGCATTTCCGAGCCTCATCCTCGCAATCGCCGTCGCGGGCATCCTCGGTGGCGGGCTGACGAACGCCGTACTCGCCCTCATGCTGACGACATGGACGCAGTATGCACGCCTCGCACGCAGCATGACGCTGGCGGCGGCAGAGGAAACGTATGTCCAGGCGGCGCGTCTCTCGGGATGCAGCAGCACGCGCATCCTATTCGCACACATCCTGCCGAACATTGCAGGGACGCTCGTCACCACCGCCGTCATGCACATCAGTACAATGATGATGGGACTCGCTGCGCTCTCCTACCTCGGGATCGGCGTCAAATCCCCGATGCCGAGTGGGGTGCTATGATCAGCGAGGGGCAGAAGTACCTGCGGCAGGCACCATGGGCAGTACTTACACCGAGCATCGTCATGATCTCCGTCATGATGGTGTTCAATCTCTTCGGTGATGCCCTGCGCGACCATCTCGACCCAAAGATGAGAAAGTAAAACCCACACACACAGGAGGAAAAACCATGAACAAGATGCTCCATCGCCTATGCGCGCTCGCGCTCGTCGCTCTCTCCTTTGCCCTCCTCGGCTGCGGCACACAAAATGCAGCAGACGGGAAAAAAATCATCCGTGTCGGCGGGACGCTCGACGTAACGGACAGCACGATGGATCCCGCGAAGGAGTGGACGGGGTGGTACGTCCTGCGCTGCGGCATCGGTGAGACACTGTTCCGGCTGGATGACGAGATGCGCCCGCAGCCATGGCTGGCGGAGCGCGCCGAGAACATCAGTCCGACCGACTGGCGCATCACGCTGAAGGATAACGTCGTCTTCTCCAATGGGGAAAAAATGACCGCCGAAAAGGTCGCCGCCTCCCTGCAGCGCACGGCGGAGGTCAATCCGCGTGCCGCATGGCTGCGCGATGCAGCGTACACAGCCGACGGGAACGTCCTCACCATCCGCACGAAAGAGCCGTATGCGACACTGGTGAACGACCTCTGTGACCCGTACGCCATCATCCTCGATGTCGCAGGCACGAAAGATTTTGATCAGGCCCCCATCGCCACGGGGCCCGTTCACCCTTGCCTCCTACGAGCCATACCTCTCCGCCGTCATGACGCGAAATGAGCACTACTGGGACGGCACGGTACGCGCAGACGAAGTAATCTACACGAAGATTCCCGACCCTGCCGCTCTCGCCATGGCACTTGAGAACGGAGAGATCGACGCCGCCCTCGACCTCAATCCTGAGGATGCGGAGACGATTGCCGCATCGGACAAATTCACCCTCATCCGCACGCCGCAGGCGCGCGTCTATCAGCTCTATATGAATTTCGACCGTCTCACCGACCCCGCCGTGCGTACGGCGATCATGTGCGGCGTCGACAAGGACATCATCGGGACACAGTACCTCAAGGGCGGCATGACCGCCGCGAGCGGTGCCTTTCTCCCATCGACGCCCTACCGTGCCCCGGCACCGCTCTCCTATGACCTCTCAAAGGCGCGTGCACTCCTCGCTGCGGCGGGCTATCAGGACAGCGACGGCGACGGCATCGTCGAGAAGAACGGCGTCCCGCTCGTCATCGGTCTCAGCATCTACCGCCGCCTCTCCTCGGAGGCTATCGCCACGGAGATGCAGGCACAGCTCCGCCATGTCGGGATAAAGATCGAGGTACATCCGCACGAGAAGTCCACCTTCTTTAGCAGCGGTGACTTTGACCTCGGTATCTACTCCGTCGTCACCATGCCGACGGGCGACCCCTACGCCTTCCTGCGCGACGCGGTGGGCAGTACGGGCGTCGCCAACTATGGGCACTACCGCAGTGCCGCCGCAGATCAGGCCCTGACGCAGCTCGCGGTCACCTTTGATCCCACACAGCGCATCCAGCTCGTCAACCAGATCCAGCAGCATGTGATCGACGATCGCGCGATGGACTTCATCGGATTCAACACCATGCAGGTCGGCATGACAAAGGGTGTGAGCGGTCTCCTCTCTACGCCCTCGGACTACTATCAGGTCACCAAAGACCTGGACAAAGAATAAATGGCTGAAAAAAATGAATGCCATGGGACGCCTCCCCTCCTGCGCATCGACGGGCTATGCGCAGGTACGGGGACAGTGCCATCCTGCACGACATCACCCTGCAGGTCGCGCCGGGCGAGGTACTCGGCATCGTCGGTGCGAGCGGCAGCGGCAAGTCCACCCTGCTCAAGGCAATCATGGGCATACGCGAAACGGGGCTCATCCACCACGCGGGCACGATCCAATTCGACGGGCGCGAGCTGGCTGCGTGCACAGCGGAAGACTACCGCCGTTTGCGCGGCGCGGAACTGGGCATCGTGTTTCAGCACGCGGGTGCATCACTGAATCCGACGCGCCGCATCAGGACACAGTTTGCCGAGGCGATGCGGGCACACGGCACATACACAGATGCGGAGATCACGGAGCGAGCGGCAGAGCTCCTGCGCCGCATGGGCTTCACTGACGCCGATCACATCCTCGACGCCTATCCCTTCACACTGTCGGGTGGGATGGCGCAGCGCGCCGCGATAGCACTCGCACTCGCCCTGCGGCCGCGTCTCCTGCTCGCCGACGAGCCGACCTCAGCCCTCGATGCCGCGCTGCAGCGGCAGGTGCTGCAAATCCTGCGCACCCTGCGCGACGAGGACGGCACAGCGATGCTCCTCGTCACGCACAATATCGGCGTGCTGCGCCACATCGCCGACCGCGCTGCCGTCATGAAGCACGGACGCATCATCGAACAGGGCGCAGCGACGGAGCTGCTGGCCCATCCGCAGTGCGCGGACACGCAGAATCTGCTTTCCTCTATCCCCCGGATTGGCGATCCATCACCGAGTTCATCCCACACAGAGGTCAGCCCCCCGAAAGGCACACCCTGTGCAAAGCCCCCGCTTCTGCACTTTGAAAACGTCTCCATGCACTTTGATGGGGATGCCGCACGGACACAGGCCGTCGATGCCATGACCTTCTCTCTGTACGAGCGCGAACGCCTCGGTCTCGTCGGTGCGAGCGGCAGCGGCAAGTCTACCGCAGCAAAGCTCCTCACGGGACTGCTCACCCCGACGGAGGGACGCATCCTGCTCGCAGGGAAAAACATCGTCGGCACATCGGGCCGGGCGCGCAGAGAGCTCTGCCGCCATGTTCAGATGGTGTTTCAGGACGCACACGGCTCGTTCAACCCGCGCCGCAGCATCGGCGCAGCGATCAGCGAGACCATCCGTAACCTCTGCCCCCTCGATGAGCAGCCCACCGATCGCCGCGTCGCCGCCCTCCTCGACGAAGTGGAACTCCCCGCCTCCTACGCCACGCGGTATCCGCACGAGATCAGCGGCGGCGAGTGTCAGCGCGCCGCCATCGCACGCGCGATGGCAGCATCCCCTGACATCCTCATCTGTGACGAAGCGACCTCGGCACTCGACACCTGTGTGCAGGAGAAAATCATCACACTCCTCCTCCACCTGCAAAAAGAACACGGCATGAGTCTCCTCTTCATCTCCCACGACCTCCCCCTCGTCAGCTCCATCACCGACCGCATTCTCATCCTGCGGCACGGACGCATCATCGAGCAGGGCAGAACGGCAGACATCCTGCGGGCACCGCACGAACGCGATACCAAAGAGCTGCTGCACGCCGTGCTCTAGGGAAGCACTGATAATTCCCTAAAAAAACAGCGGACGGAAATGCACTTCCGTCCGCTGTTTTTTATGCAATTACGGATAAACAAGCTCCCTATCTCCCCACTGCGTAAAAAATCACATGTGTGCCATCCTCGGAGATGCCGATGATGTCCGCGCGCGGGCGGTCAAAATCATCGCTGTTGTTCCACACGTAGAAGGCATACTTCCCCGTCAGCTCCTCCCACTTTGCCGGGTGCGGCGTATAGTCAAAGAAGATGCGCTGCCACAAGGGAAGCGCGGCAAAGCGTGGAAGCACCTTGCTCTCGTCCACCACGATGCGCGGCACACGGATCGTATCGTTGATATAGGGATGGCGCGTACGGAGTTCCGAGCGCTCACGCCCCTGCAGCTCATAGTTGCGGATATTTTCCTTCGTATCGCCAAAGGAAAGATACGACTCATCCCATCCCCGCCCAAAGCTGACGCGGCTCCACACCGTGACATTATACGCCGTCGACGGAATCTCACGTGGGAAAAAGTCGCGCCGAATCTCCGCATAGTTCTCCCGCCCATTCGGCGAGAAATCGGAATAGAAAAAATACCCGATAAAGATCGATGCCGTTATCGCTCCGACCACACAGAGCGAAAAAGCGATGCCGATCATCAGCTGCCCCCAGCCGCCAAGCCTGCGCCCGAAGAAATAGACCAAGAGCGTAAGAATCGCCATCAGGACAGCGACATAGGCGGAGCCAAAATCTTGGATAAATCCACAGCAAAAAAGACCGATCACCAAAAAGGCCGCAGGTGGACGGAATGCACGCAGATCCTCCCATAATATCTGCGCAATACGAACCCCCCCCCTGAATTTCTGCATAACCTCCCCCTTACATTCTCTAATCTCCCTATCATTCGTATCATACCATAAACACAACAATAATAAAAGCGTCTGCCATGCACGACAGACGCTTTTTTTCAAAAATCAGTATTCCCTAACTTACACCGCCGCATCCTCGATGCCAAACGCTCTCATGTCGTCCGCCACGTTCGTGATGCCGCCGATGCCAAACGTCTCCACGAGCACCTTCGCCACATTCGGCGAGAGGAACGCGGGCAGCGTCGGACCGAGGTGGATGTTCTTCACGCCAAGGTGGAGCAGAGCAAGCAGAACGATGACCGCCTTCTGCTCATACCACGCGATATTGTATACCACGGGCAGCTTGTTCACATCGTCGAGACCGAACACTTCCTTCAGCTTCAGTGCGATGAGGGCAAGCGAGTAGGAATCGTTGCACTGTCCCGCATCGAGCACGCGCGGAATGCCGCCGATATCGCCGAGATTCTTCTTGATGTACTTGTACTTGCACAGCCCGCCGTCAGGATCACCGTATCCTTCGGCAGTGCCTCAGCGAAGTCCGCATAGTACTCACGCGACTTCATACGGCCGTCGCAGCCCGCCATCACGACGAACTTCTTGATCGCGCCGCTCCTCACTGCCTCGACGACCTTGTCCGCCACGGCAAAGACCTGCTCATGGGCAAACCCGCCGACGATTTCGCCTGTCTCGAGCTCCGTCGGGGGTGCGCACTTCTTCGCACACTCAATCACGGGTGTGAAATCCTTCTCGCCGTTCACGAGAGGAATATGCGTGCAGCCCTCAACACCGACCGCCGCCGTCGTAAAGAGGCGATCCTTGTAGCTGTCCTTCGGCGGTACAACGCAGTTCGTCGTCATGAGGATCGGTCCGTTGAACTTCTCGAACTCCTCCTTCTGCTGCCACCACGCGTTGCCGTAGTTGCCGACGAGATTGTCGTACTTCTTGAACTTCGGATAGTAGTGCGCGGGGATCATCTCGCCGTGCGTGTAGACATCAACGCCCGTGCCCTTCGTCTGCTCAAGGAGACGCTCGAGATCCTTGAGATCATGCCCCGAGATGAGAATGCCGGGACGGCTGCCGACGCCGAGCTTCACCTTTGAAATCTCGGGGTTGCCGTAGCTCTCCGTATTCGCCTTGTCGAGGAGTGCCATGCCCGCAACGCCCCACTTGCCCGTCTCAAGGACGAGCGCCGTCAGCGCATCGCCGTCCAGCGAGTCGTCGAGGAGTTTTGCAAGCGCACTCTGCGTAAATGCATCGACTTCCTCATTCTCGTAACCAAGAGCGTTTGCGTGCTCCATATAGGCTGAAAGCCCCTTCAGTCCGTACATCGTCAGCTCACGCAGACTGCGCACATCCTCATTCTCCGTTGCGAGAACACCGACCGTCTTGGCCTTCGCCGCAAAGTCCGCACGTGCGCCCGTCCACTGTGCCGCTGCGGGGAGCCCCGACGCGTCGCCGAGCTCACGCAGGAGCTGCGCCTTCAGCGCGAGGCTCTCCTCGATCACATCCATGATCGCCTCACGGTCAAAATTGGCATTCGTAATCGTCACGAACAGATTCATCGTAATGCGATGATTTGTCTCCACCGAGACCTTCTTGCCCGCTGCACGCAGCGCCGTCGTCACCGCACCAAGCCCCTTCGTCACATAGACGAGGAGATCCTGCATCTCTGCGACATCCGGTTTCTTGCCGCAGACGCCCTGCACCGTGCAGCCCTTGCCGCCCGCCGTCTCCTGACACTGAAAACAAAACATTTTAGCATCCATAGATAACTCTCCTTTGCGAAAATCCACATTTCTTGTGTCCGATTATAGCAAAGGGAATACTCCATCGACGTAACATATGTTACTAGGGAATAATCAATAGTAGTTCTCAGTTTATATAATCCTGCACGGGGAAGCTCTCATCAAACGCCTGTATATCCGCCAGTGTATCAAATTCATAAATGATGCCGTCTGCGTACTCCCGCCGCTCGAGCGTGAGTTCCTCAATATGGCGCATATAGAACTGCTCCCAGAGCAGGCCACGCACGGATGCATCCTGCTCATACGCCTCGCGCAGGAGCGCAGCGAAATGCGTGCTGAACGCCCGTGAGAAGTATGCCTGCCCGAGCATATACCATCCATGTGCTCCGCCGATCTGCACATTGGTGATGCGTCCATCGTCGTCCACGGTGAGATAGTACTCCCTCGCTGGGTGCATCGCCATACACCGATGCATAGTAGGAGCGGTAGACATACGGTGTAAAAACATTCTCCGTAAAGTAATTGTCTGCCGAGCATATATAGGTATTATCGAGCACGTCGAGCACGCGAAAAAGGGACGACGTATTGTTGCAGCAATGATAGTCCTCATTGTCGACCAGATGAATGTGTGGATCCGATGCCAGATAGGAAAATTGTTCCTTCAGATATCCGACGACGAGGTATATATCCGCAATCCCTGCCGCACGAAGCTGTGCGATCTGACGCTCGACCAGCACCTCACCGCGGACGCGCAGGAGCCCCTTCGGCGTATGGTCTGTGATGGGCGCAAGACGACTGCCGCAGCCCGCCGCCATCAGCACCGCATTTGTCACGCGATAGGGGGCAAGGCGTTCCGCTGCCTGTGCCCGCTGCACGGCATCCTCCGCATCAAGCAATGCGATTGCCGCATCAAATGCATCTTTGGTCATATCGTCTCCCATGCCCCAATCAGCTGCTCATTCAGAATGCGGATACAGTGATACAAGAAGAACTCCGAGAAAGACGAGGCCGCAGCCCAGCACCATCTGTCCCGAGATCTCCGCCCCGGCAATGCCCCACTGCAGCAATACGCCCCATATAATATAGGACGCATTCGTCGCCATCCCGCGTGCACAGCCGATGGCACGATTGACCGCATACCAGAGAAAATAGGATGCGCCCGCAACAGCGCCTGCGGCGGCGAGGGTCATAAAGGGCAGCGGAGCTGCGGAGAGTATATGCAGAGGTGCATCGTCCGAGAAAAAAATCAATGTGATCGTCAGCAAAATTATGCCCGAGATGCACTCACGCAACGTGATGGCAAGATCCGGCTCGATGTCTGCCATACCACGTACAGCCAGCACAATCTCACCGCCCCAGCAGAGAGCGGCAAGGAGCGCACACGCCATTCCCGGAAGGAGGAGCAGCGGCACACGCTCCGGCGGTACAGCCCCCGTGATCACCCCGCCGGCAACAGCAAGAACAATACCGATGCCCATGCGCAGTGTAACCTGCTGATGCAGGAGCAGACGCGCCAAAAGACAGCCAACGACAGGGTAGAGAGCCGAGAGTGCCAGCGCATAGGTCGGTCCCGCCCACAGGATGCCAAGGCAGTAGGAGAGCTGTCCAATCGGTCCGCCAAGCAGGGGCGGCGACACAGAGAAAGAGACCGGATCGGCTAACGACCGTACATATTGCACGAAATGTCCCGCGCAGGCCATTCACTGCGAGCAAAAAAATCGCGGCACTCATATCGTTGACCGCCGTACAGGCGAGCGGAAAGCCAATGCCGGCAACAAGCCCTGCCCCTGCCGCCGATGCACCAACACCGTAGAGATAGTTGTTGCAGCCCCAGAGGAGTCCGCTCACGATACCGAGCATCACCCACATCGGATAGCGTACCATCACAGCATCTCCCACTCTTTCCGCGCTTTGACGGCGTATTCCTTCGCGAATCGGAACTGACTCTCCTCGTATGGCCCGAATGTCACGCCGAGCGAGCTTTTATAGACACTCCAATCGTACCAGAGGAGTCCGCCCACCGCCATATAGGTATGGATGCGTGCACGCAGCAGTGCATCAAAGCCCTCAGGGAAGTATGCCGCGATGAGCTGCTCTGTCTCATCCTCACAATAGTCGGCATAGATGGCAAACATGGCGATGTCAATCAGCGGATCTGACAGACCTGCATACTCCCAATCAATCAGATAGGGGCGCTCCCTCCCTCCACAAAGAGGAAATTATCCGAGACGGCATCAATGTGACAGAGTATCGCCGCCCCCGCCAAAAATGAAGCAACAAAAGGGCGAAGAGAAAAGACCTGCTCGCGCACCGTGCGGTACACACTGCATCTGCATTCCTTCTCCGGCATCAGCGTCTCATAAAAAGAGGAGCTCGGCAAACGGGTCAAATACTTTCACTCCGCGCAGCCTGCGTTCATGAAAGGAACGCAGCGCAGCCATGCAGGAGGCAACCTCCTCCGCATTGTGTGGGTCACAGACATGGGAGTGCTCATAGTAACGCGAGATCTTATATCCCGGCTGTGTACTCAGTGCCACGATGCGCTCCGTGATGCCCGTGGCAGACAGGAGCTCATAGACCGCCTTCTCGTTTTCGCGGTCGATCAGACGCTCCGTCCCTCTCCATTGCAGCGAAAAAAATATACTTTTTTTCCATCCGCAGTAAAGAGGAACGAATCATTCGTCATACCTTCCTTCAGCGGCAGAAGAATCCCTTTGGCGGCACTTTTGCCCAAAAATGCAGACGAATCGTCCGTCGGATCAACTGCTCCTGCGCTTCATTCATCGAATCCATTCCTCTTTCTTGCACATTAGGGAAACACTGATACGTGCGGCATCGGATGAAACAAGATCAAAATCCCATCCGCATCTCCTGAAATACGGCGCGTACGTCACGATAAAGCCCATCCGGCCAGAGATCGATCTCCATCGGCACAGGCAGCTGCAGCGGGTCGGCAACCAGGAGCATCGCAAGGACGATGCAGCTGCGCCGTTCACGATCCGCCTCAGCGACATAGAGCTCAACGAGCGTTTTCTGCAGCTCGTTCTCTCCCCATGCCACCGCATCACCGCGCAGGCGCAATGGCAAAAGAGCTAGATACCCGTCATACCAAGGCTGTGTCCGGAACGCGGCAAGCCGTCCCGCAGGCCATCCTGCGATTTCGCTGATCAACTCTTTCTTGCGGTCAAAAATCCACCGTTCCGCTGCATGCGCATAAATGATCTGCGGCGACAGCCCCTCCGCAAAATCCCGCTTCAGGCGTACCGCAATACGCTCTGCCGCGCCCGTATGCTTTGCACGCATTTCGGCAACTATCTCGCGTCGGCGCGGTGCGGCAGGATCCTCTCCGCGAATCAAATGCAGGAGGTGCGTCTCCACCTGTTCCCATGTCTCTGCCACATAGCTCCCCTCAAGCATCAACGTATAGTCCTCCGACAGATCGGGGTCATGCGGACAATAAATCATCGGTCGATCCATGAGGAAAAAATTCATATTGATCGACGAAAAATCGGTCAGCAGAATATCCGCCGCTGTAAGCGCATCAAACGGCGTCTGACGGCTGTCATCCAGCGCAATGCCATGGGCCTCAAGAAGCGATTTATAATCTGCCAGCTCCTGCTCCGTCATATAGCCGCGCTGGAGCATGTGGCGAAACATCAGCGGATGTGGACGTATGGCAAATTTCACACGATCACTGCCGTGCTCCGCCGCAAATCGCGTGAACGCATCCCGATAGGCAAGGAAATGGCTGCCGCCCGCCGGTCCATCCATCGTCCATCGTGGTGTCCAGAGCACACGCATTATCGTATTCTCTTCCTTGTACTGACGAAGATATGCCTCAAAGCCAGGATATCCTAGATCCTCAAAGTGTTGTAACCCAATCGACGTGTTTTCTGTGTAGGAAGCGTCAAGCATGGACCTTTCTTCGTGTGAGTCGCAGAATTGAAACGACAGATAGGAAAAAAAGCCGTCCATCTTCACTTCACTTTGCAGAAAGAACTTTGTTCCCTGTGTCCCATAGGGGATATAGCAAAGCTTTGCGATCTTCGCAAGTTCCGACGTTCGCGTCCCACGGAGCAGACGCAGCCCCTCATATGGGATGGCAAGAAAAATATAGTCCGGCTCCAGAATACGGAGATCAAGAACATTGGTGAAATCATAGACGTCAGAATATTGGTCATGAAAAAAATGCCACTCGTCCTCATCATACCGCCCAGCGCACCTGCCCGCCTCGGCATCCATCGCACGATAGGTCGGAAGCAGAACGATAATGACCTCCGCTTCTGCATCCTGTGCAAGAGCATCATACACTGGTGACTGCTTATCCCAGACACTGGCATCCTGTACGAGAAATACGACCCGCATTTTCTTCTGTACATGCTGACGATTGTGCATCTCCTGCAGATAATATGCCGCAATCTGCGGATGATAAAATACATGATCCTCCATCGTCATCCCTGTCTTTCACGCCTGTTTCTCCATGCTGCATCAATACGATTTACCGCAGCTTCCCGTACACTGCACCAGTCTGCCCGCCGCCGCAGATATTCGACCTGCTCCATCCCGTTCACGATGCGTTCCTCCGGAAACTGCATTTCCCCTTCATTCGGATGGAATCCATATTTTTCATGATAACGGAGCGATGCGGCATTTTCGCGTACAATGTGTGCATAACATACGTCCACACCTAATGTATCGTATACATAGTCAGCAAAAAGAAGTGTCGCCTCGGCAAAATGAGCGCTTCCCCGATAGCGGCGGTCACCGACGAGCAGACGTCCCGTGATGCAGCGATGCCGCTCCGCGTCATAGTCCGTCCATCCCATGGTCGCAAAGGGTGTATCATTCTCCTTGTCAACGACAATGAGCAGGCCCTGCGTGGCGTCATTCACATAGGATTCATACCACGCTCTCTGCTTTTCCATGTCGAGACGAAACGGCTGATTGAGATATTGATTGTTCACAGGGTCGTTGCGCCATGCGATAATATACGGAAAAGTACTCGCCGTGACTTCGTTCAGACTGACCATACGTCCGCTCAGATGAATTCTGCATATATCTTTCCTCTGTACACCATCTTAGGAGCCGGCATACCTCATTTTATCAGCGGTTCCCTAGACACGATACATACGCTGCGCCGCCCTGGAGCCATCGCAGCAGGTATTCCTCATTAATTGCCTGCATATACTTGGCATTTTCCCGCTGTATCCGCGGAACCGCTACCGCAGTATACTGATCGATATACTGCTGAAACAGCTTTCCGTCATGATGCTCCGGATCAAGCTTCCATCGACACAAATCAAGCCATTCTGGATGGTTTTCTGCAATGATCGCATAGTACATGCTCTGATCTCTGCGAATTTGTGGCTGCCACTGCGTCTGCCATGAAACTCCTGACCCATATTCATACCAGATAAAATGATCGTCGAGAAAGCCTAATTCGATTCCGTCCGCGATCATGATGTTATAAACACAATCCTCACCATAGACAATTCGTCCCAAAATCTTTTTGTATATGCGATCAGCAGTCTCGCCTCGGTAAAGAACGCACCGCCAACAGGAAAATCAGGGATAATAAGATACTCCATCTGTATGTCAGATAAAGCTTTCCTGCGATACGATTCTAAATTGAAGGCTGAAGCTGTCCGAGCACCTTATAGGTTTGATCTTCCAATACTTGATAGTACGTCAATCTGCCGAACACTACGTCCGCATGCACCAACTTGGTCAGCTCTGCCGGATCGACATTCTGCCAGTATGAGCCGTTGTCCAACAGGTGCTGTGCCTCCACATAGTAGGCTGCGCGCCGCTGCTCATACGATGCGCCTGGATCATGCCCATCTTTTTGCGCACCAAAAACCATATCCAAAATCTCACGGTGTCGCTCGATGATAATCTCTAACGTTACTTTACTGTCATGCAGCAGGCGCTTCTTCCACACTTCCGATACGCTGTCAGATATTCCGCTGCCATAATGATACCAAATCAGATTCTGATTCCAAAACCCAAGGGGAATATCATCGGCGATCATGATCGGATAGACAGCGTCCTCCGTATAAACAATACGCCCGCATATCATCTCCGTATAGGCGATGAGAATATCTCGTTCTCCCATAAAGGCAGCACCGACACCATAGTCCTGATAGACCAGATACGCCTCCTTGATGGCAGAAATGTCCTTTTCCAAATAAGGGCGCAGCTGAAATGGCTGCATGCGGTTGACCAGCTGGTATACACCATTCATCACCACGTAATAGCACGCCCGACCAAATGCAATTTTATACTTCTCGCCCTGCATGAAATGCATCATCTCCGCCAATACGGTATCGGCGTATAGATAATCACCGGGCGAGATCAGCTTGACATACCGACCACTGGCCGCTTTATATGCGTTCAGTGCATTCCGAACAGTGCCTACATTCACTGCACTGCGCACGATGCAGTAATCCTCGACTTCATGCTCCGCCATCCACGCCTCGATCTCTTTCTGACGGAAATCCGGCGTACCGTCATCTGCAATGATGATCTCACAGGTACCCCCCTTCTGGCGAATCACGGATGTGAGTGTAATAAAGAGCCTCTCATAATCCGGGTGATAGGTAAGGACACAGACCGAAACATCATACAGCTGCGTTGAGGAAGGCATGATCATGGATATCCTTTCTGTGTCACACGCTCTGTGCCGCGGATGGGTGATAAGCATTCACGGTATCGATCACATAGGCGACCTCGTCTGTCCGCATGCCGTTAAAGATCGGCAGGCTCAACACCTCATCGGCGTACTGCTCCGCGCGCGGAAAACTGCCGTGTGCGTGTGCCCGAGATATGCATAGCACTCTGCGAGATGCGGCGGGATGGGATAGTGGATCACCGTCTCGATGCCATGTGCGTGGAGATACGCCTTGAAGTGATCGCGCGACGACGTGCGGACAACGAACTGATGATAGACGTGCTCCGCCCCCTCACGTATCTGTGGGAGAAGAATGTGCTCGTTCTTGATCCCCGCCAGATATTGAGCGGCAATTTCTCTGCGCTCCTCGGTCAATGCAGGAAGATGCGTCAGCTTCGTGCGCAGGAGTGCCGCCTGTATCTCATCGAGACGGGAGTTGACGCCGCAAAGCTCATTATGATATTTTTCCTTGCTGCCGTAGTTTCGCAGCATACGGATTTTTCTCGGCAAGCACTGCATCGTCTGTCACGACAGCCCCCGCATCACCGAATGCACCGAGGTTCTTCGTCGGGTAGAAGCTGAAACAGCCGACATGACCGAAAGTGCCCCGTCATCGTATCGCCAAGTGTGCCCCATGCGACTGGGCACAATCCTCAATAACAGCGAGATGATGTCGCTGTGCAATCTCCATGATATGCGCCATGTCGGCCGCCTGTCCATAGAGATGCACGACCATCATCGCTCGCGTACGCGGGGTAATCGCTGCCTCAATGCAGGCGGGGTCGATGCAGTAGTACGCATCCGGCTCGACAAAGACGGGCGTCGCCCCATTCTCCGATACGGCAAGCACCGTCGCGATATAGGTATTCGCGGGAACAATGACCTCGTCCCCCGCGCCGATCCCAAGGGCACGCACAGAGAGCGTCAGCGCATCGAGTCCTGAATTCAGTCCGACGGCATGGTCTGTCCCCGTATAGGCGGCGAACTCCGTCTCGAATGCCGACAGCTCTGGTCCCATAATGTACCACCCTGAGCGAAGCGCACGCAAAGTCGCCGCATCGTATTCTGCCGCATGGAGCTCATACTGCCGATTCAGGACTGCAAGGTCGATCTTCATCCTTTCGCCTCCACCATCCGCAAAAATTCATCGTAATCCCGTATATAGTCCGCCTCATCATAGACCTCCGAGGCGAGCACCATGAGTACGGCATCCGGAGAAAAATCGTACATCTCGCGCCACATGGCGTGAGAGATATAAAGTCCTTCGTATGGTTTTTCCAGCGGCACGATCTTTTTTTCTCGTCCGTTGTCGAGGCGGATCTTGCATGAGCCATGAATACAGATCAAAATCTGTTCCAGTTCCTTATGTGCATGGTGTCCGCGCACGACGCCTGCGACTGTGTCGTACATGTAGTAGACGCGCTTGATCCGAAACGGAATATCCGTAAACTCCTCCAAGGCAACAAGCATACCGCGTTCGTCTCCGTGTGGCTGAAACATATATTTTACGATCTGCATCGTACTCTCCTCGGCCAATGTGAATTACTCTCATGTATATATTCGAATGCTCCACCGTTTTGCTAAAGGAATCATCCCCGCACAACAGGCGCATGAACGAGACGCTCCAATTCACCTTCATCGACATCCTGCAGATAGGATCCATGTTCCGCGATATACGCTTCAAAGGCATCGGTGCGGTATTTTTTTTGCAGGTCGCGCATTGTCTTGCCGTGGGCACTGCTTAGGATTTTCTCCTTTTCTTCGCGCAGCTCCGCGTGCAGCTGTTCAATGATAAAGAGACACACATCCATGTCCTTCCCGAGGCGTTTTCGCCATGCATCTCCCCCCTTCGTAGAGATCCCCGAGCCCACCTCGTACCAGATAAAATTGTGATTCCAAAAGCCGATGGGAATACCATCGGCGAGCATTCTGAGATAGATCGTGTCCTCTCCGTAGATGATATGCCCGACAATCTCGTTCGTATAGGCGGTAATCATCCTGCGCTCCCCCATCAGAAGTGCGCCGAGAATAAAATCCCCATAGATGACACAGGCTTTTCTGACAGCAGCATTGTCTTTTTCTTCATACGGGCGCAGATTCAGCGGGCTCATCGTATCGAGGAGCTGATAACGGTCTCCGTCACGGTGATAGTAACACGCCCGTCCGAATGCCACGGCACACTGCTCCCGCTCCATATAGCGGAGCATCTCTCCGAGGACATCATGACGATACAGATAGTCGCCTGGCGAGATTGCCTTGATATAACGACCGCGCGCAGAGGAGAGCATCTGCATCATATTCTTTACTGTGCCGTAATTCTCTGCACTATGCAGAATGGTGCAGTCACGGCAGCCCTGCTGCCAGAGCCACAGTTCAATCTCCGTCTGCGGAAAATTCGGCGTCCCGTCATCGCCGATGATGATCTCAAAGGAACAGTTTACTTGCTGAACGATCGACGTGAGCGTTGCGAAAAGCTTCTCGTAATCCGGCTGATAGCTGAGAACGCAGACGGAAACGTCAATCTCCTTTTCACGAGGAAAGATCTGTTCCTTATCGTCGCATCCATACGATATACGCACGTTCTCATGGGAAGCATAATCCACACAGATGGATGAGATCCCATCCTTTGTCGTAATCAGATCATCGACATAAGAAAAGATCCGGCCAAGATGTTCCTCGTCCCACGTGTGCGTCAAAACGAGAGGTGCATTTTCTCCCATTGTGCTCATCAACGGCTGAATTTCGGCAGTCACTGCTTCCGCATGTGCCCCCGAGAGGCCAAGGAGGAGTGCCGTCTTGTCATTCGCAGTATACGCCGATAGATAGGCGCGAATGACTTTCTGCCAGATTCCCTCCGGGGAATCAACGTCTGGCACAAAATAATAAACGCGATAGCCCTGCTCCTTGAGTTCGCGGAGCGTGTCCACGGTCTCATCGGATATTTCATGCACTGACGGCTGGAATTTCATAAGAAATGTATCGATATTACTCGCCAGAATATCTATGTTCTTCCGAATATTTTCCTCTGGCCAGTTCCACCATTTGATCTGCTGAAGCTGACCTATCGTCTCTGCATCGAAACGATAGTGCACAACATGTGCCGGGTTGCCCTCCACGATGGCATAGGGAGGCACGTCCTCCATGAGAACCGCCCCTGTCCGGACAACGGCCCCATTTCCGACAGTAATGCCGCCCCTGAACACGACGTTCGATTCGATGCGCACGTCATTGCCGATGATGGTCTGCCTGCGTCCACCATTCCCTGCAGAAGAGGGTGACCAATAGGAGAACGGATAGGCCGCCGTTCCTTCACTGCCTCCGCACTCCATGTCAAACGATATTGCGCCCAAGGGAAGCATATCGTCCGATCAGTATATGTACGTCGTCGCATTCTGATGCAATCGTTCCATCCAAAAGCTGAGACCGTGTTCCTGCCGTCAACACAGTTTTCCCGTTTTCGCGCTGAATTGCACAAACCGGTGTCGGGAGCTGCGGCATTGGAAGCGAAATCTTTTCAAGCAAGGCGTTGTCTCCTCCTCAAAACAGCATGATCAGCACTCGTCTTCACAAATATTCCGCTGTCACCACTGCGGAATATGCTCCGAAGGGCAGGCACCAGAAGGAGTGCAAGAATGCTGTTCGCGATACCCTCGGCAATGAGCCCCGGTGTGGAGGCAAGTGCCGCCGCCATGCCGTCGTAGAGGACGGCTCCCGCGAGGGTATAGCCTGCCGCCATCCAAAGGCTTGCGAGGAGAAACGCCGCCGCGCACCGCGCGCGTCCCGCCGGAACAGCATTGCTTCGTCCCAAGCGGCAGACGATCTCCGCCATGATGAGCTTGATGAGGATGGTCGGCCCCGCCCACAGTGCAAAGCCGCCGAAAATATCCGCCATCGCCGAGCCAAGGCACGCGGCGAAAAAGGACGCTGCGGCGCGGCGCAAGCACGGCGAGCAGGGAAGATCACGGCATCGCCGAGATGCGCGTAGCCGAGCGGAATCGGTATATGCGGCACATAGGTCGCCACAAAGACAAGAGCTGTCATCAGCCCCGTAAAGACAATTTCCCGCATGGAAAATCCTGCGTTATTTCTTCCATATGTTTTCATATCTACCTCCATGGATACACTGTCTATACCATACCACACACTGTCTTAAACTTCATCGAGAAAACGGTCTCCTTCATATTGCGAAGGAAGACCGTTGGTTCAAACAACATGGATAAAATCAGCGATTTCCTAAGACAAAATCCGAACGAGATAGCTCAGTCCATCCGCCCAGAGCAGAATGCCGAGGAGGATGAGCACGACGCCCGCTGCCTGCTGAATGCGCGGCAGATACTGATAGAAGCCGCGCAGCTTTCGCGATATGGCGCCGCCAAATCACAGCGAGGAGGAAAAACGGCACGGCAAAGCCCATGCTGTAGACGAGGAGCAACAGTGCCCCCGCCCCGACGGTCGCCGCGCTGCCTGCATAGAGCAGGATCGTCGCAAGCACAGGTCCTGTGCATGGCGTCCAGCCGAGCGTAAAGCCGCAGCCGAGGAGGAATGCCCCGCCGATGCCGTCAAAGCCGCGCCGCTGAAACGGGGCGATACTCGCGCAGAAGGAGCGGGATGCGGAGCCACCCCGTCATGAAAAGTCCCATGAGGATGACGAGCAGCGCCGCGCCCTGCCGCAGGATCTCCTGATAGGAGAAAAAGCTATGCGCCGAGCAGCGATGCCGTCGCCCCGAGCAGGACAAAGACGACGGTAAACCCCTGCCAGAAATGCCGCTGTATTGACGTAGAGACGCTGTGCCTCCCGCCCGTCCTGTTGACTGTTCTTCGCTAAAATCAGGGAAAAGGTCGGCAGAAGTGGCAGGACGCAGGGAGAGAAAGGAAAGCACGCCCGCAAGAAATGCGCCGCCGAGGAGGGTCAGTTCCATGCGCCGTGCCCTCCAACGACAAAGGCTCTCAGTGTTTGTTGATGACATCTTCCAGCTCCGCCTTCGTCACACCGCCCGTCTTACGGTAGATCACGGTTCCTCTGCATTGACGACGACCGTCGTCGGGATGGCACGCACGCCGTAGAGCGTCGACGCCTTCCCCTTTGCATCCAGCACAACGGGCAGCTCCGCCTGCCGTTCCGTCAAAAACTTCTGAACCGCAGGTGCCTCCTCCTGCAAATTGACGGCGTAAAAATCCACCGTCTCGCGATGTGCCGCATAGAACGCCGCGAGATCCGGGATCTCCGCCTGACAAGGCGGGGCACCACGTCGCCCAGAAATTGATGATGTAGGGCTTGCCCTTCGCCTCAACAGAGACGTCCTCCCCGTGAGGGCCTTTTACGGCAAAAACTTCGGTGCCGCTTCCCCACGAGCCCGTGTCCTGCATTCTGCGCCTCCTGCGTCTGCGCGCTTGCTGCACGCCCCTCATCGGCTGCACTGCTGCTGCCGCAGCCCGCAAATACGCTGAGCGCGACGAGTGAAGCCAGACATATTGTATACTTCTTCATTGTTTGTTGCCCCTCTATTACGTAGATAGGGAAGCACGAATAAATCCAACACTTCCCAAGATTTCCAAGTTCATACTGTGTCACGGCGAGTGCTGTGAGCGATGCCGTCTCTGCGCGCAAAATGCGGTGTCCCAGCGAGACGGGCTGCCCGCCAGCCGCTGTGACCGCCGCCGCCTCAGCAGGGGAAAAAGCCCCCTCCGCACCGACGATAAGCGTCACGCGCCGCGCCTCTGTGCCGCGCAGTACCATGCGCATCGACTGCCGCTCCTCCTGCTCATAACAGAAGACCGTCGCTGTATCCGCGGCACCGATGTACGCCGGATCCCGCAGCAGCTCTGTGAGTGAGACGATCGGCGCCACGCTCATCAACATCCTGCGTCCGCACTGCTTTGCCGCCTCATCGGCGATCTTTTTGCCAGCGCGCCGCTTTTGCCGCCGCCTTTTTCGCGTCATAGCGCACAACGACGTGCTCCGTCACGATGGGGCACACGCATACGGTGCCCAATTCCGCCGCCTTTTGGACGACGAAGTCCATCTTTTCTCCTTTGAGGAGCGCCTGCACGAGGATGACCTCTCTGCCCTCTGTCTCCGCAGGCAGTACACGCTGCATACGGAGGTGCACGACATCACGCGTGAGAGCCGTGACCGCCATCTCCGCTGCCTGTCCTGCCGCATCGACAACCGTGATCGCGTCGCCGATTTGAGCGCGCATGACATGGGCGAGATGATGGGCATCACCCCCGTAATGGCAATCGCCTCTGTTAGTACGCCAGGATAAAAATACCTGTCTCATACCTCTTCGAGATCCGCTGTACGGCGGATGATCATCGCCGCCCACTCCTTTTCCACAGGTCATATCGAGCACGGTAAAGCCGTGCTCCTTTGCCGCCCGCTCCACATCGTCGATGCGGTCATCGATGATGCCCGAGGCGAGCAGGACACCGCCCGATGCCAGATGTTGGTCCAGCTGGTCAAACAGACGGATGATGATATCCGCGATGATATTCGCCGTGATCAGCTCGGCCGGCGGCATTCCACGACATACGCTGAGAAGATCGCTCTGCAGAGCGACGACGTTCGTGACATGGTTCTGTTCGATGTTTTCCTCGGCGACAGAGACCGCAACGGGATCGTAGTCCATGGCGATCACCTCGCCTGCACCGAGTTTCGACGCCGCAATCGCGAGAATGCCCGAGCCGCAGCCCACGTCATAGACGCGCATCCCGGGGCAGACAACGTGCTCAAGCCAACGCAGACACATCGCTGTCGTCGCATGTGCCCCCTGTTCCGAACGCCGCCCCGGGGTCGAGATCAATGACGATCTCATCCCCCGACGGCGTATATTCCTCCCATGTCGGGCGTACAACGATGCGCCGCCCAATTTTCTCTGTGTGGATATACGCCTTCCACGTCTCCGCCCAGTCCTCATCCGCGACAAAGACATGCGAGACCGTCCCTGCTCCGATCGGAGCATCGGCATGGCGCAGCCCCTCGATGCGCTCCGCGAGGGTGAGGAGACTGCTCTCGAGCCGCTCATCCTCAGGCAGATAGGCGCGCACCGTCACAGTTTCCGTGTCCTCGGCACGCGGCAGGTCGGTATAGTCCCACAGCCCTGCATCGATGTATGTATTCACGAGAGACGGATCATCGATCTCCGTCCCCGCAGCGCCCAGTTCCATCAGAATATTCCCGATCAGATCTGCGCCCTCATGCGTCGTCACAACACTCACCTGTGCCCAGCGCATACCATCGCCCCCTGTCGCCATTCTTCTGCATCGCTCATGCGATAATTTTATTATACATGAGTACAGAAGAATTGCGACTGATTTTTCATTTGCACAATCCAAGGGGCTGTTTTATCAGCGCTTCCTAAAACAGCCGCCACACAAATGTGCAGCGGCTGTCCATGTTCAAGAGAGCACGGATAAACTCAAATCTCTGCCTGCCAGAGTCCGTGGAGATTGCAGTAGGCAAGCACCTTGACCGGTGCATCGCCGTCAGCGAGGCGGAACGTAACGGTCGGTGCATCCACTGCCGTGAGATCGACGCGCTGCGTGCCGCGCTTCGTGACGAGCATCACCCAGTTGATGAGATGCTCCTCCGTCATCGGATGTGCCACCGAGCCGACGCTGACCGATCACCTCATGCTTTGCCGCATCGTAGGTCGAGCACAGGGAACGTGCTTCTCCTGCGCCGCATCGACCGTGTTCGGCTTCAGTTCCTTCAGCGGATTACCGCAGCACGAAAGATCAAGTGCCTCGTCGCCATAGACCTCAACAAGATGGGATTTTCCCGCAAGATAAAATACTGACATAAATATCCTCCTAAATAAAATACACAGCAAAGTAATAAATGTGGAGTATCAGATGCAATAGATATGATCTATTTCACCTTTCACAAATAATAATTCTCCATAAAATAGTATTCTCCTTCTTTGATCCAAAAGTTTTTTTGAAAATTATGGTCCATCGTCGCGGAAGATGCAGAGTCCATCCTTTTCCTCCACGAGCTGCCAGCGCTCCGCACCGAGTTCCTTGATCTTGCGTTGGTACATAAAGTCGCGCATGATGATGTACTTCGGGCGTGGATCGTCCCGTATCGCAGTGAGCTCCTCCGGCTGATTGACATCCGCCTCAAGTCCCGGGATATCCGTATAGAGCATTACTCCGGGGCGCAGCTGTTTGTCGATGTAGAGGACGCGCCCCTCCGCCTCGGCCATGGGATGATACTGCGCTGCGTAGTCGCGTGCAACCTGCTTGACGCTGAAAATCCCCTCGACGGCAGGCATCATGACGCCGAAGCCGATGACCATCGTCACCACGGCCATGATGACGTGCAGCCATGCGGCAAGCATGAGGCGATGCGAGGCCGTAATATGGTAGATGATCGCCGCGCCGAGGATGAGCGTCAGCGTCCCCAGCCAGAGTCCGCCCTCAGCGAGCTGTGGAAGCCCGTCCCCGCGAGCAGCCACCCAATCCCCATCACGAGAAAGAGAACAGCACTGCCGCCCGCCCAGCCAAAAATGCGTCTGTCGCCAGTCATCGAGCATCTGCGCGAGGTTCCAGCCGATGATGGTCGCGAGCGGCGGAACGAGGAGCAGCATATAGGAGACCTGTTTGGTCTGAGCAAACGAGAAAAAGACAAAGACGAAAATCCACCAGACCTGGAAGAACGCAAGCTGCTCCGCCTCCTCACCGAAGCTGTGACGATAGGCGTTCTTGACCGACTGAATGAGCAGCCCCGTCCACGGGAAAAATCCAAGCAGTACGACGGGGATATAGAAATACCAGTGGTCACGCACAGGGATGCAGCGGATGCGCAAAGCGGCTGATGTTGTGAAAGCCGATAAAGTCGTGGATGAACGGCATCCCATGTACCATATACATATAGATGTACCAAGGCATACCGACGAGCGCGGCAAGCAGCACGCCGCGCAGGACATGCATGCGGAGCAAAAAGCTCCAGCTGACGCGTAAGCAGCAGGGTAGAAAAAGATAATGCCGCCGGGAAGACAATGCCGATCGGCCCTTTCGTCATGACAGCAAGTCCGCAGCAAAGATACATCAGCCAGTACTGCCGATGAATGAACAGGAAGAGTGCCGCCGTCATAAAGAAGAGTAGCGTTGTATCCGTGACGGATGCCTTCCCCCATATACATAAGGAAAGACGCTCGTCCCCGTGATCATGCCCGCCCAGAACCCCGTACGCGCACCGAAAATACGCGCCGACGCCAGTGCGGTCAGAAGAACGGAACCGATCGCCATAAACGATGCCGGCAGGCGTGCCGCAAGCTCGCTGAATCCGCCGAACAGCTTGAGCGACGCCACGACCAGCCAGTAGAAGATGGGCGGCTTGTCGTACCAGAACTCATTGTAGATACGCGGCGAAAGATAGTCGCCGAAGCGGATCATCTCCTTCGCCGTCTCCGCATAGACCGGCTCATCGGGATCGAGCAAAGCCAATCCGCCGATGCCGTAAAAGATCTGAAACGAGACCACCGCGAGCAGGACAAGATAGACCGGCCACGCAAGATTTTTCTCATCGTTCATGCAGATATGCCCCCATTACATTTCAATCCTCTGCATTGTACCATAGAAATATGTTTTTTTGAAATCATTTGCTCCCTGCATGGAGCGGTATCCGCAAACCGCACGCAAATCATGCACACTGTAAGTCGGGCATCCGACGTAAAAGTACAAAAAAGAAGCCGCCGCATCTGCGGCGACTCCATGGACACATCGGTTGGTGGATTTCGATCGTCACGCCCATCTTGATGTCGTCGCCCTGACGGAGGGCATCGCCTTGCAGCATGATGCATCCGGGGCGTTCGGGTGTATCGCCGCCCTTGAACGAAAGCGTGCAGTGTCCGAGCTCCCGCAGCGTGTGCAGCGCCTCATCACCGATCGCCGTGATCGTGAATGCCTTATCGCCGATGATCAGCGTATCGCCGACAGAGGGGTCTGCGTTGTAGTTCGCAGGCGTGTGCAGCACAGAGAACTCTGCCAGCTCCGCAGGTGCATTGTTGTTGAAGAGAATGATGAAGTTGGCATTCGGATCATCCAGGAAAAGAAGGGATTCCTCACCGATGCTCGTAATTTCGCAATAGAATTTCATACTGCCTGCTCCTGTCTTTCACAATGTGGGACAAAAACGTCCCTTCCATTCAAGTGAACCGCTCTACGCCCGTTTCTCCTCACGGCGCTTCATGTAGAGATAAATCTTCTCCGTGACGATGCCGCGAATCAGAATAACAACAATACCAACAATGAAATAGCGTACGGCCAGATCACCAAGCGGCAAACCGAGCATTGTAATCCCGGCCGCGATTCCCATATAGACAAACAGCTCACCGCCATTTTGCGTGCGGGAAGAGGCCCGTCACCGGATGTACGAAGCTGACCGCTGCATCGTAATAGGCGGGCTTTGTACTTCTGCTCGACAAAGCTGCCGAAAGTGTAGCACATCGAGTTCCCGAGGAAAAGAACCGCAAGAACGGGAAGCACTGTATAACGCGTGATAATATTCTGCGTCGCACGCTGTGCGACACCGTTCACACGCTCCTCGCCAATAAGCTTTGATGAGCGAGTTGACTGCCGTCATCATAATGACAAGAAGGGAATAATCCCCGTCACCCACGAAGTAAACGTTGCTGCACCAGCACGGAAGAGGTCCATAAAGCCATTTGCGGCTGTTGCTATCAATTCCATAATACTATATCCCTCCCGATTAGTAAAGCCCGATACTTGCCGCGTAGGCAATCAGCACGGCGAGCGGCCCGTGATGACGCGAGTATAAGACGGCAGGTACGCCAAGCTCAATGGTCTCAGGATCTGCTTCGCCAAGGCTGAGGCCGACAGGAACGAAAGTCAGCACCGACTTGTGCGTTGATCGCAAAAAGGGCTGGCAGAGCATACTGAGGAGGAATATGTCCATGCCAATCTGTGCGCCGAGCAGTGTACCGACAACCTGAGCGATAACTGCCCCTGGTCCAAGGACGGGGGAAATAAATGGAATGGCACAAATGAGCGAGATGATGAGCATCCCGGGCAAAGAACTTGCAAGCGGTGAGATATTGTTTGCAATAAAATTGCCAAGTCCCGAAACGCTGATGATGCCAAGAATCATAGAAACGAACGCCATGAACGGCAAAATACTCTTGATCGTAATGTCAATCGTCTCACGCCCTGCGGCATAGAACTTATTGACTATTCCGCCGATGGCGATGCCAAGGCGCGTGACAAAGTTCTTTTCCCGCCCGTCTGCATTGCGGCGATCTCCGCCTTTGCCTGTGCCTTTGTCTTAGGCACAGGCGCTGCCACCGTTTCCTGCGCGGCTAATCTCAGACTCATCCGCATCAAGGATGCAGGACAAGTCAACGGCGGAGACATAGAGTTCCTTAGTAATAAACTGCGCCAAAGGTCCCGTTTGCCGACGGGCAGAACATTCGCCGTCAGAATTCCCTTTCTTCGGATAAACACCGCATCGTGCCGTGCCGCCGCAGTCCACCACCGCGAGCAGGATCTCCTCATCCGGTACTCCCGTTGTGAAACCGTCAACCGCCGTACAGCCCGTCTGCTCCGCTATCTTTTGCCGCAAGCGGATGGACACCTCCGCCCGTCACGCTTACAATCTTACAGCGAGTCTCCGTCGGGGACGAGGATGAGAGGTCCGCCCCAGCCGCCCTTGCCTGCGACAATCTTCACCGATTTGTACATGCATGTCCCTCCTATGACTGTTGTTCCGCCCAATCGTGCAATCAGCGCATCGAGTGCCCTGAAGATGCTCCCTTTGTAGTGTGCGCGCCGCCGCTCCGGCAATGCCCCATACTCTGCGCGAAGATCGTAGATCGTGCGCCCTGCGATCCCCTTCATTGGACGAAATCGGCTGAGGATGGTCATGCCCTGCATCATGCGGCCATCCAATATCTCCCCATCTGACCTGCATGCGATGATGACAATACTCGATGGGCGAGTTTGCGTCGGCGTGTCCGATCCCGACATTGCCGAGCCGATGCATCTCCCGTACAGCGCGCTTATATTCCTTTACCTGCAAATGTGTGCCGATTACCTGAACAATAAAGAGCAGAAAAAGTGCACCGAGAAGCACCTCCGTCCGCAAGGATTCATCCCTCCCCTTTTCATCTTCTTTCTATCGTTTGCAATTATACCATTGAACAAGTTATTTTACAATAAATGCTCTATTGAATTTTCATAAACGAAGGGAGGCAAAGCGCAAAACAGAAAACTGCTGTACGAAATTTTTCCTTCGTACAACAGTCCATAGATTACTGTATTCTTCTCTCTATTAGGAGATAAGATCGATATAGTGTGCCAGCACCTTACGCATCCCTCGTCTGCCGCTCTCTGTGTCTCAAGCAGAGAGTCGCTCTGCAGTGCACGGATCTCTTCCATCGCGCCTGTAAGGAAATCCGTATAGATGTTCAGCTTCGTGATTCCCTCATGCACAGCACGGCGCAAATTTCCATCGCCTGTCCCAGACCCACCATGCAGAACGAGGCGGTACAGGTACAGCTGCAGCGAGTTCGCGCAGCCGCACAAAATTCAGCTCTGGCTTACGATTGCTCTGATAGACACCATGCGAGGTGCCGATCGATACGGCGAGTGAGTCAACTTCCGTCGCGGCGGCAAATGCTCGCGCTTCATCTATCGTCGTATATACGCTGTCAGAGGCCGCTCCTTCGACCCCTCTGATGCGCCTCCAACATGACCGATCTCCGCCTCGACGCTCACTCCCTTCGGATGTGCATAGGCGACGACCTCCTTCGTCAAGCGGATGTTCTCATCCATCTCCTTCATCGACGCATCGAGCATCACAGACGTAAAATCCAAGATCGATCGCTCGCCGCAGAAAAGTCAAAATCCTGCCCGTGATCAAGATGCAGAACAATCGGTGTATCAACTTTCTCCGCCCAATACGTGCCGATGAGTGCCGCCTCCTCAACGAGATCAGCCCTGCATGTCCCTGCGCAAAAGACAGCATAATTGGTTTTCCCAATGCATCTGCAGTTTGAACAAACGTGCGGCACATATTCAGCGTAAGAAAATCGGGGGCAACAATGCCATAATGGTCTGCCTTCGCCGCATCCAATACAGATTTTCCGTCGACCAGCATGAAGAACGCTCCTTTTCTGTGGAATCGCATTCGTTCGCAATTCATCGAACAATACTATTATCCCCATCATATTGAACCACAGACAATTTGTCAATATTTTATTTACCAATGGTTACTCTTTTATGGTCGAGCGAACACGAAAATCGACTGCGAAATGCATCGGCCTGCGATGTTGCATACTGGATAATTCGTCCCGCACGGTCTGTCGTCTGGATGCGTGTAACAAATATCGGTGCTTTCTCCGCAACCTCCAGATAAAGAGAGATATCGGGTGCGGCGGGGATCACCTCGATGGTCTTATCCTCTGCGTATGGACGCACATCGTATTCCTCCAACGTTCGCAGCAGTCCATGTGCCGCAAAAATCAATATGCACAAGTGCGGACATAGTTCAAGCGGGAATATAGTCATCCGTCACAGCATAGATGCGCCCATCCACATAACGCAAACGCTTGAGATGAAAAATCAGCTCTCCCTCTCGGACGCCAAGCATAGCTGCAAGGTTCCCCTGTGCCGGAACAGCGACCTGTTGGAGAACTGTGTTATGTGTCACACGCCCCTCTGCCGAAAGCATCTGCGTCAAACCAAATCCGCCCGTCTCTCGCCTCTGTGTAGTCCACAGGAATTTTCTCTCCCGTGTAGAATGATCCGCGCCCCTGCAAACGTATAATTTTATTCTCCGATGCAAGCAGATCCAGTGCACGCCGCACGGTCGGACGGCTCACACCGAACATCTGACACAGCTCACGCTCTCCCGGGATCGGTGAAAAGTATGCCAGATCTGCAAACTGGCGCTCCATTGCATCACGCACACTCTCGTGCAGAGGACGTCGCTTCTTCCCCGCCATGGACGCATCTCCTTTCTTTTATACTTTTGTCATGGTACGCGATGACGACTTCATTTGTCAACAAAACCATCTTGAAAAACAATAATTACCTGTGGTAATATAAAAAGCAACTCATTGGTAATACTTTATATAATACAGGAGGTTCTACCATGCAGCTCCATCCCTGCTCCCATTCCTCGTTGTCAATCCGAAAATCATACCTCTACGGCGAGGGCTCCTCGCACTCGCTAAGTCTTCCGACGCCGTGAGCGAAACAAACGGGACTGACAATCTACTTTACCCTGCCCATTCTCCGATATCCGCCTGATCCGTGAAAGAAACTACAGACACGATCATCGTCACGGCACAGGCGATGGAAAGTCTTCCCCGGACGCGGTATGGGCCACCTCCTCCCGAGGCACTCCATGCGGCAGGGGCTCGGGCAACCTTCCTCAACCATGCGGAGCATCCCATGACCATCGCAGAGTTATCAAAAAACGATCGTACGTGCACGTGAGGTTGGCATCACAACCATCGCCTGTGCGGACTCACTGGCCGAGGGTCGTGCCATCGCTGCATTCAGCCCCGACATTCTTCTCTGCGAACCGACCGACCTCATTGGCACAGGGAGGACCGCAGACGACGATTATACGACCTCCATTGTTTCAGAAATCCGCGCCATCAACCCCACCATTGGCATCATGATCGCATCGGGCATTACAACAGCGGACGATGTGTACCGTGTTGTGCATCTCGGAGCGGACGGCAGCGGTGCAACGAGCGGTATCCTAAACGCACCTGATCCTGCCATACGCATCGCAGAGATGGCAGATGCTGTTATACGAGGTATATCAGAGCGCCATAAATAAGGAGAAAATATATGAGTGTTTTCAAGAAAAGGTTGTCTCTTACGTCACACGGAAGGACGCCAACCTTTATCAACATCACCGAAGAACTGCGTACGGCGATCCGCGAGAGCAATATCCGTGAAGGGATTGCGACAGTGATCTCGCCGCATACGACCTGCGCCGTATTCTTCGAAGAGTTCGTTCACGATGTGGATGCAGACGGCAATGAGTTCCTCCAAAACGATCTGGATGCCGTGCTCCAAAAGATCATACCGAACCAGACAGGCTGGAACCAATACCAGTATCCTGGTGAGGAGCACTATCGCGCCGTTGAGAGCTGGCCGGATGCCGAGGCTTATCTTCCGGGCGGGGACCGCACCGCCCTCTGGAACTGTGACGCACATCTTAAGGCGACCCTCATTGGCTCATCGGAGACATTCGAGGTAACAGACGGCAAACTCGGAGTCGGCACGACCGGGCTACTGCTATTTTGTCGACTTCGACCGCACCCGTCCGCGCACACGCAAATGCACGATTGTCGTAATAGGAGAGTAAGGATATTCTGACAACCTATACGAACATCACCGTACAGAACGTTTTTACCTGATCTAATCTCCAAAAAGGAATCTCCCCAAAAGGAAGATTCCTTTTTGCTTTACTTATCTTATCCAGAGAAATCTCACAAAAGCATGACTGCAAGCCCCAAGCCGATGGCGACGCTGACCGTGCAGGTGATAAGCCCGGGCAGCATAAAGCTGTGGTTAAAGACGTACTTGCCGATACAGGTCGTTCCCGTGCGGTCAAAGGCGATGCCCGCGAGGACGGTGGCGTAGCTGGGGATGAAAAAGAGTCCGCTGACCGCAGGGAAGATGCCGATCATCATCGGCGCAGAGATACCGAGCAGAGTCCGAGCGGTGCGAGTGCCCCGAGTGTGCCCGCCTGACTGAGAATCAGCGAAGAGAGGAAGAAGAGGACGAGGGCAAAGATCCACGGATGTGCCATGACGATGTCCTGTGCACCGCCCTGCAGGGAAGGCGAGATTGTTCTCGACGAGCGTATCCCCCGCCCATGCAAGGCCAAAAGACGCAGTAGACGCCCATGAGTCCCTGCTTGAACACAGACTGCTCGATAACGGAGTAGACATCGACCTTGGCCGCAAGAAGGATGATTCCCGCCATAATCATCATGACAATCTCGATAGTCATGGTCATGGGAAGCACGGTCTCCACACCATTCACCATATAGGACGGGCGCAGCTCAGGGAAGATGCCGAAGGCAACGACCATGACGGTGGCGAGGATATAGAGCACAACGGCTGTCTTTTCCCCGATGTCCAAATGTCTTTTCCTGAAAGTCCGTCTTTTCATGGATCGGTGCAGCATCCCCTGCCGCGACGCGTGCCAGATAGGCGGGATCCTCGGCAGTTCTGCTCCCCATACGCGAGGCGTAGAGAGCCCCCGCTAATACGCCGATGAGCGTTGCAGGGACACAGACGAGGAGGATGTCGATCAGAGAAATATTCGCGGGCGCCAGAAAACTCAGCAGAGCAACAGTCGCTGCCGAGATGGGACACGCAGTGATGGCCTGCTGTGATGCGATGACGGAGATGGAGATCGGCCGCTCAGGGGCGCACGCCCGCCTCACGCGATACTCTCTGCAATCACGGGCAGGGATGCCGTAGGCAATATAGCCCGTTCCGCACATGAAGGTAAAGAGCCAGCTGATGAGCGGCGCATAGATGCTGATCCGCTTTGGATTGCTGCGCAGCATGCGGATCGCCGCCTGGATGAGATAGTCCATGCCGCCCGATGCCTGTAGGACGGAGACGGTGACGACGACCGCCATGATGATCATGACGACGTCAATCGGCGGTTTGCCCGGCGTGCAGCCAAAGCCAAAGATGAGTACGGCAAGAGAGACGCCGCTCGACATGCCGAGAAAGATGCCGCCGACGCGTGCACCGACGAGAAGCATCCCCAACTACAACAATGAGTTCAAGCCAAAACATACATTACATCCTTATGGAATCACTGATAAAATGAGGTATGCCAGATTGGCGTAGATTTTTTGTCCGATTGAGGCAGCAAACCGGACGCATAGCAAAGGCTATGTGGAGGATTTGCTAACGATAAGCGGGCGAAAAAGATACGTCAAGATGGTTGTGCCGAATTTATCAGTGATTCCTTATCTCAATTTGCTCAAAATGAACCCCCACGCGTACACCGTGGGGGGCATTGTATTTTAGGAAGTTCAGTGATTCCTTTACTTCAGTGCATACCCATTTCCATACATCTTGTCCTGCTCTTTTGCGTACCTGATAGAGCTGCGTGGACGTATCGAGGTCGACCATGTCAAGTGTCAGAAGTGTGCCCTTCTTGACATCGCATTTCATACGCGTGTTTTTGTTGACAAGAGCATAGACGACGTAGCCGTTTTTATACGTCTCCCTCGGCCGTCGCAATCGATCCATAGGTAGTGTAGCCGCCGATTCCATCAATCGTCTCGCCCGCCTTCAGGTCGCGCTTGGCGACAGCAATACACTCACTGACAGGACCATCGAGCGGGATGATGGTCGGCTCACCATCGATGACGATCTTTGCGACCGTGAGCGGCGTCTCAAGGTTGCACAGATGATAGGGGCGATAGAGTGTCCAGAGCGGGCCTGGTCCCATGCTGTGATAGCCCATCTGATAGGCAATCTCTTCATTCTCCGTAGTAACAGTGACAAAGACACCGGGCGCAATGCCATTGACGTACTCCACGACGCCATGCTTATTGAGTATGCCGCCGTCCTTCTTCAGCTTGAAGATCTGGTTGAGATCGGCACAGCGATCCTTCGGTGACGCAGATGGGACCATGTCCGCCGATCACATCGGGAATAAGCCCCGTCGCATTCGACATCGCCGTCATCTCAACCATGGTCTTCGTTCCGTCCTTGAAGGAGGTGAGCATGCGCGGACTCATCTTGCGGCGTGTTGCCTCCTCGAGGACGGTATCGGGATTGCAGTCATAGTCGAGCTTATTGTTCTTCCCCTTGCCCATGACCTTGACTTCCATGCCCATCGCGCGCGCAAACGAGTATAGTTCCATTACGGCGCCCGGCTCATCGCCTGCCGAGCCGGTATAGATGACGCCGTTCTTGTCACCAAGCTTCTTGAGGTAGCTGCCGATGACAACATCCGTTTCGACGTCCATCATGACAACGTGCTTCTTGTTGTTCATTGCGTCGATCGCATCTTCACACCGACCTCGGCACACCGGTGACATCGATAGCGACCTCGACGAGGTTCGCCTGTGAGATGAAATCGGAGTTCTCCGTCGCAACGTACTTGCCCTGCTCCATATAACGGTTTGCTTCCTCAAGCGTCTTGGCAACAGCGATATCCTCATCACTGATCCCCCGCATAGTGAAAGGCATTGATAACGTTTTTCAAACTTGATATCCGAGACGATCGCAGGCATGATCCCCTTCATGAGCGCCATCTGTGTGACCATGCTGCGCCCCATCTGACCCGCACCAACGATGCCGGCACGGATGATCTTCCCTCTTCCTCGCGCTTTGCGAGTTTCTTGTCCATATTCAGCATTGCAGAACTCCTTTCACCCCACCATCAGTGAAGTTCTCAACTATAGTTACGCTCTGTAGTATAGCACTGTATCTGTATTTTTAACAATCCATCTATAGCAAATTGCAAAACAAAAGAAGCACGCTCCATTGATAGGAAACATGCTTCTTTATTATCTTATTATTTCTGCGCCTGGTCATTCTGGGCAATCACATCGAGAAAAACAAGAGGTTCATCCTTCTCGTTGCGGAGAGCATGAGACTGTCCGGCACGCGCGATGGTGATATCACCCGCATGTACAACAGTCTCATTGCCGTCGCCATCCGTGAAGATACCCTCACCCGAGATGATGATATACGCATCCTCATTTACGCCATGTTTATGAAGACCGATCGACGCCCCTTTATCCAGATGCATCCACCCGATCTCCTTGATGGCCTGCTCAGGTTTTGCCATGTCGCGCGTAAAGGAAAAAGAGTCCATGGAGCGTACCCTTGCCGCCGGCAACATCCTGCTTATCGAGAACAATCAGGTCATCCTTTGGGAAGCACTGCTGTACCGTACGGTCCTGAGCTTCCTCTGCAAAAGCCGCTGCACTGAACATCAGACAGCCAAGAGTCATTACCGCTGCGATTTTTCATCTTCATTACAATCCCGTCCTTAAAACAGAAAAGAACTATACAGAAAGCGAAAAGTATAAACTCCTCATGAGGGTATCACAAGGGAGTTCACTTTTACGAATATGGTTTGATGAGCAACTGCCTTACATCATGCCGCCCATACCGCCCATGCCGGGTGCACCCGCAGGTGC